>Ga0209589_1010424_pt1 | contig 13548 bp, 9 predicted proteins | sample CowpeawhiteBW_FD_187525 | JGI IMG/M metagenome (GOLD analysis project Ga0209589, IMG submission 187525) | Root nodule microbial communities of legume samples collected from California USA - Cow pea white BW (SPAdes) (version 2) | ecosystem: Host-associated > Plants > Roots > Nodule | place: USA...
TAACCCAACTAAAAATTTAAATTGAAAATTTGGATTGGATTTTTTGGATTATCCATATTTAAAAATCTTGATTTATAAAATGGATATTCAATCCATAAAATATATAAAATGTAGATTAGATTGAAATCCAGGTCCATTAAATGGATTGGATTTTTAATAAAATGGATTATAAATTGATTGGATTGGAACAAAAGTGGATTGGATAAAAAAATTAGATTTTTTGTCCACTCCTAATTAAGTATGTGAAGTGAACTTTATATTATATCTTAGCTACGCTCATACTCAAATTCATCAATCATTTTAAAAGGATCTTATGTTAAGTCTATCACTCGAGTGTCAAACTTGTTAATATACTGAATCAAAATTACAATATCTTTTAAAAACAGAAGATTATTTTACACAAAACAAATTTGATAAAATATATAATATAAAATATTTCAAAGCTAAAATGTTAGAAGGTTATAAAATATATGCCACAAAATTAGTTAAACGTTACAATTATTAGTTTTTAGAATTAAATTTCATACCGTCCATGCCTATGAAAACTTATAGTATTCTATTTAGGAAATGAAGAAGAACTTTTCTAGTAATCTTTATACATCATAAATAGATATATTTATTAAAGGTCGACGACAGCAAAAACAGGAAAAAGAAATTAATAAAATTTGATAGTGAAAGTAGAAAAACAATTTTGTTATATTAATAATGAGAAAACGATTTGCAAAAATAATAAATATTATAAAATATAACAAATTTGTAGGCTACAATTAAAGGACACAAATATAATGAAAACTTGTTTATGTTGCCAAAGGCGATAGGACAACCCATACAATTTAACACTATCCTATATGATTTTTTGTGTGGACAATATTTATTTAATATTTTTATTTAAATTAATTACTTAGATAAAATTTTTATTTTATAAATGTGTCTAATTGATATTAAATAGTTTCATATTATTTAGAAATTGAGTTCTAAAGTAGTTTAAATATTATTTCTTATTTTCATCAACTCTAATAGAGTCGACATTCTAAAGTGGACAATATCTCAAATATATGATGATCGACTCTAACTATGTCTTTGATTCGGAATATTGACATTCACTTTGAGTTCGATAATAAAACTATTATTCTCTCATAAAACTGATAACAGAATTATTGGTCCCTTAAGTCCTTTATTGAAAATAATCCGCTTACTTCCCTCATACCTCAAATGGAAAATAATATCTCAAATGTATAATAATTTACCACGATTTTATCGTCGATCTTGTGATTGAATATATATATATATATATATATATATATATATATATATAATATATATATATATATATATATATATATAATACATAAATAAAATAAAACAACAAACTCATTGATATAACATATCTCTCTTATCTTTTATATTAACAAAATCTCCGGAAATCTCAACATATTTTCTAGCCACTCTAGTCACTTTTTTTTCTCTTAAACTTTTAAGTTTAACATTTAACCAATGTGACAAAAGAGCCAAATACGTAAGAAAGATGGCAATTGTACTTTTATCTTTAACTTTACGAAAATGTAAAGTTTTTTTTTAAATATTAAAAAGTATATAGAAAATACAACTCTTAAAACAATATTAGATGTTAGGATTAAGACAATGTAGAAAAACATCATTATAAAGAAAATTTTAGTTTTGGAAAAATAAATATGCTTTACAGACAAATTCGGTCTTTAATTTAAAAGAAAATAGCATCATAATTTTGCTTTTGTTCGATATATAACTTAGAAGTTATTTCTGATAACCGAAGTATTATGCTCCTCGCACGCCTCGATGGAAAGAAAAATAAAATGTAACTATTTTTTGATAATAAATATTAATAAATTAGAAACAAAACTATATAACAATAACAAAATAGTTGTTCTTTACAAACAATATGCAGAAAATGTGCTTAAAATGAATGTAAGACAAGTTCTCATGGGATCAACGTCTCTAAACTGTTTTCACATGCGTGGTTTTAAGATCATCATAATAAAATTGTATATCATTAATATAACTTTTTAATCCTTTTACATTTAAGCAAACCAATTATCATTCAAAATTCATATTCAGCTCACTATTAATTTGTTATTCATAAATCATTTTGACGTACATCAATTAAACAAAATGGAACAAATTCACGTGTGTTTGTCAAAACCATTTTGTTTACTTTAAAATCTGAGTTGATATTCATTATTTGAACAGAATCAAATCATTAAGAGTTTAATATTTCAATTACTAAACTATTAAACGTTAGAAATTATCATCTTTAATATTTCACTTCCACCCGAACAAAAATTCAGTTTTCCGTTAACTAAAAATAATAATTGAAAATAGGATTAGATATGTTTTTACTATCTGAATTTTGATAAAAAAATTGAAATTTGTTTTTTTCCAAAATTTTAATACATTTTGGTCCTTAAACTTTCAAAATGAATGAATATAGTTTTTTTAACCCAACTACGTTAACTTTTTTGAGGTGTCAAACATTTCTCATGTTAGTATTGAAGTTGTTTACACTCTGTGACACATCCTTGGTTCAATCTCTACTAAAAGATGTGTTCGACACATAAGAAAAGAGTAATGTAATTGACTTAAAAGAACTAAATTCATTTTTAAAGTTTAGGAATTAAAATCTATCGAAGTTTTTAATGTAGATGAATTTCAATTTTAGTCAAAATTTAGAGACTTAAACCGTACTTAACCCTACATAAGTAAAGAAAAGTTGGTTTTTATACATTGGAATCATTCAAACTCTAAAATGATATGAAAGTTTATTTTAAAATAAAATCATAAGAATTAGTGGAGTTTTAACTTTTACAATTATGATTTCAAAGTCAGAGTCCAACCTTTTCCATATAACATACATTGTCTTGTTAATTTGTCATGTTCAAAAATTACACTTAATGATTTAAGTAGTGGAAGACAAGCAGAAAGAAATAAAAACAATCTGTCATAAATACCAGAAAACATAGTGTATGTACTATGTATTAGGCACAAGCACAACTAATAACTAATAATAGAACCACCAAACAACTGGAACACAGTGTGTGAATGTTTTGAAAGAGCAGTAGAATTTGTTTTGTGGGGATAACAGATTAGAAAAGGAGGTGGAGGGACAGCAAGAAACCCAGAAGATGGTAAGAGAAGTGATGAAGCATGCACTTTGGAAAAGCATGAACAAGTTTGTGTTGTGGGGAAAGTGCTAAGAATGGGGTGTTGTTCAAAAAGCAAATGTGAAGGAATGGAAGGTGGGGTTCTTAATAAATCAAGCTTTTCTGAAAAAAGAACATTTATGAATTAAGAAGGGTTATTTCTATACCAGAGTCCCTCTGAGTAAAAGTCTAATCATGAACAGAAACTCATCCACCACAAAGGGATGCATGATTTTGATTGAAATTGATAGATCCAAAATTTTAAAGTGGCATCAGCAACTTCTATTAGTAGTGGTTGTTGATTAGTACCCACCATCTCGATAAAATGGTTTGTTTTGGTTTGTTTCTTCTGTTTATAGCTCCCTCTCATCACCAGTGACTAATTCACTTGCTTCCTACTTCATAGCTGGCTAATAATTTTTCTTTCGTCCCAAGTTTACACTAGGAAGTAACCATTTTAGTTCATGTTATTGGAACTGAAAATCGAATACAAAATTGTTTAAGAAAGATACTTTTTGAAAGTTATTAACTGATATAGCTTTTTATCTTTTGAAAAACTTGAACTTTCTCTCCAATCATGAAAATTAGCTTTTCTAATAAAGGTATATTTCCCTTTTAATTTATATTAAGGTAGAAAAAATGATAAAGTTGAAAGTATATTTCTGTCCAGTTTCTCTTTCTTTCTTTTAGTTTTCCTTTGTCGTCAAATGAGAGAATTATTTTTGGCAAGCCTCCCACTAATTTTTTCTTCTCCATTTCTCTTGTTAATCAAATCAAACCATGTGAAAAAAAATAAAAAACTTTCTTCTTGTATGTTGAAACGAAACACAGCTGTTACTCTAAAGATTAGTTTTTGAAAACAGAACCTTATCCTTTAGAAAGTGGGATGTGGTCCGTTTGAAAATTGGGTTCCAATTTCCCATATTCATTTTGGTCAGCTATAGCCTTGTGAATTTTAATGTTTCATAATTTGTTGGCACTAATGCTATTGAGATTGCAGATTATAAATAAAAGTAGGACACTTGCTCCATTCTGAGCTCTGAATTTTAAAGTTGGAAAGATGGAGGGTTATTTTAATTGTATAAATATCTCTTTTATATATCCTCCATCTTTAGAAAACAGGACACTGATAGCATCAGGTGTTTTGATATGTCCCTGGAATGTAATGAACATGATTTGGACAATTATCAGGTGCATTTTCTTTTGACAAACACCTACAATGCAGATGATGTTGATGGGGTCATTTACTATGATGTCTTCGTTTCTGTGGGACTAGCTGGCTCTGGCTGGACCGGGGAAACAGAACTACCATGCATCATCTATCTCTACACAGACAAGTTTTTTACTTTTTAATTTTAACTTTCAAAGTGATTGAATTTTGTAAGGTGAAACTTTGATAGCAAAACCAGTTCGTTCTAACCCATCTCTGCTTCACACACCAATCAAACAGAGTGAGGGAACACTGAAAAAAGTGTTTTCAGTTGACAGTGATTTTCGAACAAAAAGATTTAGCATGATTGAGATACTAGAAGTTAGACTGTTATTGTGAAAGAGACAGTTCAAATGTAAGATGAATTTTATGAGTGGAATGAGATTCACAAAGCAAAGCTAAAGGAAAAGCTCTTGAATTTCAGTGATGTGCATGATAAGAGAGGGAAAGTGACAGTCATGGACTTTTATCAAACAATGGAGCTCTAAAAGGACATTGAGGACACCATATGAGCTGTACCATGTGACCCATAGTTTCAAACTTTGAATATTTGACTTAGGATTTCGGTTTTTCGTGTCATTTCTCTATTTTTTTTACTGCACTGGGGGGAGGAACTGGAAGGTCAGCTTTGCCCAAATGTGAAGCTTTATGTGTTTCTTCGTAGTTCGTACAAATGCAAATTTTTGGGCAATATGTGGTTTTTTTCCACAGAAATAAATAAATGATATCCTTTTTCTGTCTGACAAAGCTGCTTAACCAGAAGGACAAGTTTCAATTTCAACCATAGTCCTTTCATACGTATCAGAATAACAATTAATTAACCTAGCTTTGACACAAAGTTGCTGCTGCCGGTGCAGCTTTAATTCAACTACCAAAATGTTAAGAGTCCACATTTCACGCATTCACCCAAGTTCGAATCCAATCCAAACCATTACCAGTTCTCATTAATGATGCAGTATAATATGTTCACACATATATCAAGGTTGTTCTTATGACATAATTAAGAGCAAAATCATGAGGAAATCACGTGATGAGAGTATGCTGCTGCTTTATGGTTAATAAACAGTAAATGAATTTGAAGTGTGATATGACAAGTAAATCAAATAATGTTATGTAATCAAAGCGAGAAAAGTCTACGCAATTTCGTAAAGCAGTCTTTTCCTTTCAATTTGACCCATGAAAGCTTCTGGCTGAGGAAATAGATAAATGGTAGCAATGGATTGTTCAACGAAGACAAGCAGATAGATGGAGTGGAGTGGGGCAACCATGTTGGGTTGATTAAGATAATTGATTGATTAAGCATCCAGAATTAACAGGCTTAAGCCAGTTGTGGCTCCAAATCAGTGAGTGTTGAGGGATACCCTGTCAAGAATACTACCCAAATCTTTCTTTTCTGTTTTGGATTTGAAAATGCCAAACTAGTGAGCTAAGAGGCCTTGAAAAAGGAGGGACAGAGAGCATGATGAGTAGCATGGAGGACAATTAGTGAAGGATACAGGGAATCAATTTAAGGTCATGGAAATTATAAACTAGGCCCTCTTGTGCATTTTATGCTCAAAGTTGCTCTCTCTTTACCATCCTTGTCTCAGCTCTATCTTTTTTCTCGAAAGCTTCCTTTTTGGGCTATATGTTCACAAACACCATTTCCCCTGAACACTCCATTCCTGTCTAAAACACACTTCTCCAAAATCTCTACAATGGTAAGCCACAAGGACTACTCCCTCATTCTTTCTGTTATGCTCAATCCTCCTTATCTCAACCTTTATCCTCTCTCTGTGTCTTTCAAATCTTTTCATACAGGCTGACCATGATGCCAAAGAAGAACAAAGGCCCCTCAACCAATGGAAGAGACGCAAAGGGGGATTCATGGCTTCCATGTTCATTTTTGGTATGCAAAAGCAAAAGGAGAAAAAAACTCGAACTCTGTTGTATGATTTGATTGCAAGATATATATTAGGCTTTTTTTCACTTCACCCCCTTTCCCTTCTTTGTTCGTTGTAGTCTTGTCAGCATTGGACAACATGGGTTTTGTGGCGAACATGGTGAGCATAGTCCTGTACTTTTATGGAGTGATGCACTTTGATCTGGCAAGCTCAGCCAACACCCTCACAAACTTTATGGGTTCAACCTACTTGCTTTCCCTTGTTGGAGGCTTCATCTCAGATACTTACTTGAACAGATTCACCACATGCTTGCTTTTCGGATCACTGGAGGTTCTGGTAAGTGATGAACAATAAGTAATATCTTTGAAAAATCCCAAATCCCAAATCCCAAGGACCTGCCCAACACATAGAAAGCAATGTTACTTGAACAAAATGATTACTTACTTTCAACCTTTTGATAAAGTTTCTGAAGAAGAAAAACTATTATTTCACACATGTAGGCTTTGGCAATGCTCACAGTTCAGGCTGCTTCAAATCATTTACACCCTGAAGCTTGTGGGAAGTCAAGCTGTGTGAAAGGTGGCATAGCAGGGATGTTTTACACATCACTGTGCTTGTTGGCATTGGGAATGGGAGGGGTGAGAGGATCCATGACTGCATTTGGTGCTGACCAATTTGATGAGAAGGAACCAACCGAGGCAAAAGCCCTTGCCAGTTTTTTCAATTGGCTTTTGCTGAGTTCAACTGTGGGAGCAATAACAGGAGTCACTGGTGTTGTGTGGGTTAGCACCCAAAAATCATGGCATTGGGGTTTTTTCATAATAACCATTGCTTCCTCTGTTGGGTTTGTGACCCTTGCTCTTGGTAAGCCATTCTACCGCATCAAAACCCCAGGAGACAGCCCCACTTTGAGGATTGCTCAGGTGTGTGCATCTCTCTATTTGGCTTTTCCTTCATCATAAGTACTAAACCATTTTTATAATGTTGAAAAACCATTTTTATTTGTTAACTACAGGTTATTGTTGTGGCTTTTAAGAACCGAAAGTTGTCACTGCCGGAGTCACATGGAGAACTATATGAAATCAGTGATAAAGATGCTACAACGGAAAAGATTGCCCATACCAACCAAATGAGGTGACTCTCCCTGCTCAATTTCATACTTAACAACAGGCATACACAGAATAAAGGCTAATAATTTCTTGCAAATGACAAGACTATTAAACTAAACAGGGTCCAGCAAATTGGTATGTTAGGATTCTTTTTCATGTACCTCGGAGTAGGTAACGCCAAGCACCATGGTCCCACTATAACCCATACACGTCAAGGAACGGCAGAGATATGGGGGAATGAATCATTATATAAGGGAAAAAAATCCTTGCCGTGTGTAAATTGCACAACGCAAAATAAAAGTATTCTGACATAACTAAGGAAGAGGCATTTAAAGAACAGTACTGAATGCAATCACTCAGTTAGTTTTTTTTTTCTCTTTTTTCTGAAATATTATCATTCACCTCAGTGGATAACTGTGATTTTTATTTTTGTCTCTGAGTAGGAAATTGGGTTCTCTGTCCACGCCAACCTGCCTCATGAAAGAATTTGTTAGTCCACCTTAAATGATTTCTTTTTAATTTGATTCAATCATAATTTGATTTGGATTTTAATTCAACAAAATATAAATGAATAGTTGTCATTGGGATCAGATACCACTTCAGAAGTCTGAAATAAATCTAACTTTTTTGTTACCATCAATGTCCTGCTAACCCGATTTCTGCTGAAATTGAAAAACTTTAGACTCATCAACCGAGCCAACTTCGATGATTTCTTCTTTTGTTGATATTTAATTATTATTCGGTTGCTTAAATCATAGCCTTCCAATGTATACAATAATTGAAAAATAATTGATGACAAGATTTGGGTTTAGGCATACACATGTCTCCTATCCCCTTTTTTCCACATTCATGCATGTTAAAAAGTTGTGGTTTGTTCAACTGCGCAGGTTTCTAGACAAAGCGGCAATTATCCAAGAAAACTCAAAACCCCAAGCATGGAAAGTGTGCACAGTGACACAAGTTGAAGAGGTGAAGATCCTTACAAGAATGTTACCAATTGTAGCCAGTACCATTATACTGAACACTTGTATGGCACAGCTTCAAACATTCTCAGTTCAACAAGGGAATATAATGAACCTTAAACTCGGGTCCCTCACAGTGCCTGCACCATCAATTCCTGTTATCCCACTTGTGTTCATAAGTGTCCTAGTTCCCTTGTATGAACTATTTTTTGTGCCAATTGCTAGAAAAATCACTCACCACCCTTCAGGCATAACACAGCTCCAAAGGGTAGGTGTGGGGTTGGTACTCTCAGCAATATCAATGGCAGTGGCTGGGATTGTGGAAGTGAAAAGAAGGGAGCAAGGAAGAAAAGACCCTTCTAGGCCTATAAGCCTGTTTTGGCTTTCATTCCAGTATGGTATATTTGGCATTGCAGATATGTTCACCCTTGTGGGATTATTGGAATTCTTTTACAGGGAATCACCTTCTAACATGAAATCACTTTCCACCTCTTTCACGTGGTTGTCTACAGCCCTTGGTTACTTCTTGAGCACAGTCTTTGTCAATGTCATAAATGCTGTCACCAGAAGGATCACTCCAAGCAAACAAGGGTGGTTACATGGCTTCGACTTGAACCAAAACAACCTTAACTTGTTCTACTGGTTCCTAGCCACCCTCAGTTGTCTTAACTTTTTTAACTACCTCTATTGGGCCTCAAAGTACAAGTACAAATGTGAAGATTCTGGTCCAGGTTTTAAGGCTTTGGGTGAAATGCCTCTCAAAAGGGTTGAGAGAAAAGAAGATTATGGCAGTGGTAGAGAATGAAAGGATTATTATTTGTGGATATTGAATAGAATAAGCATATATATATATTTATATAAGAGGCTGCTATGATGTACTGAGCTTGGGATGTGGAAGTAGGTAATTAGTGCTTGAAATCTCTATTGTGCTACATGTTTGCTTGTATGGTTGATTTGTTTTTGTTGGCTCTGGAACTGTTTCTCCAGACTTTCAAAGGTTTTCTTTTTTAACTTGTTCCTTTTTCGATGTAAGTTCATTCACCTGGTTTTGTAATAGCCTAATGGCCATTAAGCGATGTTAGTTTAATACTTAGTCTTATAAAAGAAACAAAGATGAAATCACGTTTGTATCTAACATTGTTTATAATTTGTAGTAACTTTTTTAGTGTGGTGAGTGGTCGAATAAACAACCTTAATCATGGTAAGTGATTTTTTTCTCCGGTATATTTACAGTGTAGGGGGTGAAGATGAAATGATAATAATATTATGACTTTTTTTTTTTTTACTTAACGTGGATCATTGAGTACTGTATTGATATATTTTTTTTTAAATAATTAATTATTCATACTACGTCACCTAAGAGAATAAATTAAGATAAAAATCAAAATAATTTTCCAGTATAAATATAAAAATAGATATTTGGTAGTGGATGGCGAAGTGACAAGGGATTACATGAGAAAAAGTTTGAAAAGGAAAAGTGAAGGAAGTTCCATTGACACTTTGTTTAGGATTAGGTATCCAAGATTTGGATTATGACCCAAGGAAGGACCATTCAAATCAGATTCTACTCTACCCTTCATTATTGCTGCTGCTATCATCGTATATATGTAACCCAAAACAAACACTACTTAAACAACATGTGCAATTTATTTTACTCATCTGCCTCATAAAGAAAGTATAGAATAGTTCATGTGCACCGTTGAACCCAATGGATTAGATGATCTTAACTATAAAATAAAAAGATAAACATAAAAATTATATTAAAAAGTTTAAATTTAAATTATTTATTATATTTTCTAAAGATTTATTTCTTCATTGATATCTATAATTGTATATATTTAATCTCATTCATACTAATAATAGAAACTAAATTTAGATAAAAGTTTAATGAATTATTAAGATACTTCTATTCTTTAACTAAGTTTACTTAATTTAATTAATTTTGTTCATTAGACATAGGAAATCAATGACATATAGGTGAGCCAAACCAAGATTTTGGTCCTTTTTCAACTTGGACAAACCATTTACCTACTATTTCACTTTCAATTCACTATTATTGCTCCTTCACAATACATAAGAAACCAAGGCATCTAAAAACTAGGGATGGCAAAGCGGGTAAGTTGGGTCCGTTTTGACTCGTCCCGCGTTTTGGTCCACAATATGCGGGTTAAGTTAGTCCGTCCCGCAGTTTAATTTTAGGTTCATTTTTCTGGCTCGCGGGCGGGCTCGCATTTGTGATGAGTGAACTTTGTTTTTTTTTTGTTAAGTAAAATAATTTTTTTTATTTTTTATTTCATAATAATTAATATTCTATCGAAATAATTTCAATTAGTTTACGTAATCAAAGACAAGAAAAATAACAACGAAGATTATAGCTAAAATACAATAGCAACATGTCACCTTACAAGACATCTACTTAAAAATGCATAAAAAGATATTCCATATTCAAAAATTAAAATCATTATCTTATATACAATGATTATACATAAACATAATAATATTAATAATAATAATAATAAAAGGAACTTAAAAAAACAACATGATAAATGATGTGAGAACTAAAAAATGACAACATATAATTTTGTGACTCAGCAGACTAGCCCGTCCTATCTCATCTTTAGCCCGCACGGGCTGCGGACCATTACGGGCCAGCGAGTTCAACATTCTGACCCGTCCCATGTTTTTTTGTGCGGGCTTAAGGGTCAGACCGTCTGCCCGCCCCAACTTGCCATCCCTATGCCATCCCTTAGAACAACACTTGTTAAACTAATTGAACTAGATTCCCTTATCTACTTCATTTACCTTTACAGCTCCAGAAAAATAATCTTAAAACCTTCATTTTATTTTACAACTACAAATTCAAACACATGAAATAAAGAACTTACAAATTCAATATGTATACTGCATCACCCTGCGAAACTGGCTCTTATTTCAGATCGTTGTTCTCACCAATAATCAATTACAACCTTTGAATTCTAATTCTAAAAGTAATCATAAATGTTAAAAGAAAAAGTTGTAAGGAATAGGTAACCATTCAAAAACCGTAAGTAAGAAATATTCAGAAAGAATGAAATGTTCATGTTTCTATTACAGAAAAAATTCGAGAAAGATGAAAGTTAAGTCAGTATACATATTGAAGAGAACTTTCGGTATAAGAACTAACACAGAATTAAAATATAATCACTCATATACTATTACCTTTTTCCAGAAGAGTTCCAGATCCAGATTTAATTCAGCTCTTCTAAATTATTCTTGATTTGTTCTTTATTGCTGTAAGCCACTCAAAATAATAATAGTAACAATAGATAAATAAATATTATTATTATTATTTTTATAAGTTAAAATATGATATGCATAGCTGGAGATGCAGAAATAAGAAAGTAAAGGTTAAGTTTATGCACTTTAACACTATGTGTTGGTGGATGCAGGGCAGAGAGACCAAGATCATTGCCACTTCTGTTTTTGCTTCTGTTTGTGCTTTTTTCTTTAGCTAACCTTTTCCTCAACCTTGTTGGTGTTGTGCACATCGATGCCTTAATTAGTGTCTGCTCAATTATTTCTGCATAACACCAAATTTTTTCGAGTTATATCGCTCTTTCCCTTTTTCTCTTTAACAACTCACATAACTTATCATATATTAAATTTTCTATTTTTTCATGATTGTAAAAAGAGTAAAATTATGAGACATTGTTGTCTACCTGTGGGATGTAGGTGTGTGTGGCTGTGCCAAATTTGCATCTCGCATGTGATTGCGGGACATGTGAGGAAATCATGATTAGGATGAATTGTGCTTTACCACATTAATCTGTGTCTGTTGCATGTTATCGAAAACAGTCTTATATACATAATCTTATATACATTGAAAATTTCAATGTTTTTAATATCTGTTTACTGCTTTACTACCAAAATTAACTTCTACATAATCTGGATAATTTCTTTTTACTCTTGAGAGAAGTTCTCTTGAGAGTGAAAATTAAATAGCTACCTAAATGAAGTAGTAAGAATTTCATCAATAAAAATTCCATACGATGTATTTCCAAAATCTCTACAAATTCCATCAATAATTTGACCAATCTTGTAAATGGGTTGAAAACTTTCATAAGACAGAATCAATCATCCATACAACAAATTTAGAAAAACAAATTCTTTGAAAGTTAGAAGACAAATCTATCTAAAGAGATATAATGCACTTGAATATTCCAGACAATATTCAACACCAGGAAGAATCCAAAATCAAAATAAAACTACTCCCTCTTCACTCTCTGCACTAAAATTTGGTAATGTACATTTAAATTTGGAAAAACATTGTATGAACTTTTATATAAATATAGTCCAAATGTGATTGATGGGTTAGGTCAAGTTGAATATAATCTGAAACAGACATGAAAAGAGGAACAAGTTGAGTGGGTGAAAAAGATGACAAGAGCACGTGGTTTTGTGTGGGTAAACACAGATGAATGGAATTAATTAAGTTTGGAGAAGTGTGTAAATGAGTTGAGTAAATGTGAAGTTTAGGCGTAGAGCACACCACACAACAAATAGGTGGTGGGCACAAATGGAATGGAATAGAGATAAAATTGCGTACACGCATCAGGTGTTTCCCCTTCTAACACACTAACCACTCAACCTATGCGTGGGAAATGCAAATTCAAAAGAAACGCATATTTCATCCCTCCCACCAAAACTTTCGTATCTAAACAAAGAAGAAGAAAAAAACAATTTCCCAGTTTCTTTCTATATTCTTCACTTTCTTAAGTAGGCTCTGTGTCTAGTTAGAAAAGAGAAAAAAATGGACCCATTCACTGAATTCCAGAGTCATTATTCAATTTTTATATTGTCTGCAGCTATGAACAGGCTACCATATCTAATTCCCACTGTTTATTTGCTTATTATGTTGTTCCAAACTACGACTAAAGTAACTCACAACTCGAACTAAATTTGAAAGTTCCTTGGGTGGATTCATCAAAATGTAAATTGGTTTGCACCGGTTTTGAAACAATTGTTTTATGATCCTTGAATTGTTGGAACTACTTCTAATTAACAAGTTTTTTATTAGATACACATATTCATATCATATGTGGTAAGAATAAATAAGGCTAATATAATCTATTAAAGTTTTGAGTTTATATGGTATATTATTTTTTTTACGTGGTTAATTCATGAATTTTTCATATATATATATATATATATATATATATATATATATAT
>Ga0209589_1010433_pt1 | contig 13541 bp, 10 predicted proteins | sample CowpeawhiteBW_FD_187525 | JGI IMG/M metagenome (GOLD analysis project Ga0209589, IMG submission 187525) | Root nodule microbial communities of legume samples collected from California USA - Cow pea white BW (SPAdes) (version 2) | ecosystem: Host-associated > Plants > Roots > Nodule | place: USA...
AAGAAAGATTTATCATGCACATAACTCTCATGCCAACCTTTATAACCAAATCCTCATTCATATTCGATGTTGAATCCATTCCAACTCATCATTCCCAATCCATGAATATAGAATTTCACCTCATACCAATACCATGCCATTTTGATACCAACCATTTCATTGAAATCACATGCCAAGATTTATCCAAGCTCATCATTCACAACTCATACACCCTCTTACTCATGCATATTCACTCATCTCATGCTTTAACATAGCAATCCAACTTAACATCACATTATGCAAACGATTTAGGGATTTTAGAAATAAAACTGCAACTTGTGTAAAGCTCAGAAAATTTTTGTATTTATATTCAAATTAAATATGATTGAATCAAGAACCAAATGAAACAAGAACCAACTTAATTGAATAACTATAAAGAAAGTTGTAAACCAAACAAGCAACAAGGTCAATGTTATCAACAACTAAACTACAATAATCTTGCGATAAAATTTGATCTCACTACAGAGCTCCGATTGAAGATCGGACCGGTCAATGTAAAAAAACTATGTGTTAAGGATCAGCTGTAAAAATATCATCTCGATCCAACGGTTAACAAAGTAGTAACGTTCATTTTACGAAAAGTGTGCAGTGTTGTCAACAACCAAACTACAGTGACCTTGCGATAAAAACTGCTCTCACTACAGAGCTCCGCTTAAAGATCCGACCGGTCAAAGTCAAGAATTTTGTGTTAAGAATCAGCTGTTAAAATGTCAGCTTGATCCAACGGTTAACGCAGTAGGAATCTTCATTTTACGAAAAGTGTGCAATGCAGAAAAAGAGTAGCGCCACATCAATCAAACATACTCACACACCATACATTTTTATTCGACCAACAACCTTATTCAAGCATCACATCCATACAAACAGACCAAAAATCGGCAAAATAACTTTAAATACATAAAACCTAGCTTTCCTTACTTGGAAATAAGGTAGCAAGGACTTCGACACCCAATAGCCGAGTACGACAGCTCACGAAACAGTTTTATGAACTGAACAAGATAGCGGAACATATTTTAAAATGAGTTTACTACGAAACCCTAACTGGAAAATACGAAAATATGCCTAGAGAGGAGAAGTATGAACTGGAGAATAACTTATGAAGCAAGAAATGAGGTTGAGCTACTTGACCAAGATTGGGGCTAAACCCTAATAGAGCCTTTTAGGGAAAAGGAGAGTGTGAGAGTACTGTTTCTGCAAGAATGATAGAAGTGAGAGGGGTTTGGCTGCCTTAATGGCCTTGAACACCATATGGGCCAGCCCTTAGGCCCATTAGATTAGGGGCAACCCTTTAAAAATTAGGGCAGAAAAAGAGGGTTTTACGATAGTTAAATAATAAACATGTATAATTCAATTCTTTTATAAAACGGTAGAGCCAACCACCAAAAATATGTCAATTATAAGGAGATACTTAGAAAAACAAAATATTGTATAAATATGAAGTGAAAACAATTTCATCCATCTTAACCACAATTAGTTTTGAAGTATGGAAATTTCTAAGATAAAATTGTTTGGCAAACAAAAAGTGTTTGATTACAATTAAATAATTGTATAATTAATTTTTATATCAATAAATTATTTATATAAAATAATTTTTATATAAATATTTATGAATATAAAAATGTTTATTTCATGATAAGAAATAAATACAACACAATAATTTAATTTAGTATATTATTTAGAAATTTTGTGTTCGTTTCTTATTTTTTTCTTAAAATCAACTAAAGGTACCAAGAAACATGCATCAACTGATCATTGATCATCGAATATTGAGACAACCAACCTAATCAACATCATTATAAGCAATCAATTTAAGAGTTGTCCTAATGATAAAGAATAGACCGTGTTGAGAAGTTTTTTTCAAATAACAAATTATACAACATACTCATATCAATGGTATTTGAGTGGACTCTGTGAATTGACTTACATATTGAATAACAAATAATGTCTTAAGTTCATGTTCAAATAATTAATTATACTCACAAATAATCAACAAATAGGAAGGAATGACCAAAGATCACCCTCATCATAGTGATATTCAAACATTAACTTCAAAAGGAACATCCATAGGATTAACTAATTGGAGGCCTCATAAATATTAGGTTTGTGGTACATTTGTGCTTATGAAAAAATGTATTTTAGAGGTACAATGAACTTCAAGGCTGAGGAAGTAATACAAATGATCATGGTCTTTCGTATGAAATGCAATGGTTATTAGAGTCAGTAATAATCATATCATCAACAAAAAGAAGTAGAAGAACAATCAATTACCATAAGTGTGTAACAAATGAATGAAGAGTAGTGATGTTAACTCTAAGTAAAGGAGAATCCATGGAAAGTAAAACAAAATTTGTCCAACCATGCTTTGGGAGCCTTTTAAAAACTATAAAAGGAATTGAGCTTACACATGATAGTAGATAAAATGAACAAAACTTGAAGAGTCATGTAAATATGTTCATTTAACTCACCGTGAAGAAAGACATTTTTAACATCCATTTCATAATGATACCCTCTATTAGAGGTAGTTATAGAAAGGACAGTTTTGATAGTTGTCATTGTAAGTAATGAAAGAAGTGATTAGCCAAGAAATGGGGGTTTGAATTGGTGTTTTTGAAAACTTTAGTTCCTTTTAAACTTGTAAAAACACCTTTAATTGAATCAAGATGACCTAAAACTTAGTGTATAATTGTAACATTCCAAATTTAGGATGTCACGAGAAGTTATCATTGCTCCTTTTTGTTTAAAAGTAAAACGATTATATCACAAAAAGGCACTTAAAAGAAACTTAAAATTTAAATGTAAATAGATAATCCAAACATGATCTGAAATAGTAATAATAAAAAAAAAAAGTTCCAATTAAATACTAGAAATCAAAAGAAATTTTAATAGTCTTCACATTTTGATTGAAATCAACAAAATAAATCATAATCCCCCAAATTCACTCCATCTTCTTCGCAATCTACTTTGAGTCAGAAACATCTGCATTATCGTCTGCTCCCATATAACACACACGTTATGCGATCATCGCACAGGCAACAAACACATAAACAAACAAATAGGGGTAAGCTAACCATAAACAATGATATTCATAAAAGAAATTCATAAATAAAACATGTCCAATAATACTCAACATCGCATTCAAGTAACACTTAATCAAAATCCAATCAATCATGCCAAACCAAACAGAGCATCATATTCATCTAAAATCTTCAAATATAGTGATCATAATCAACTTTGGTTTTCCGCGGCCTCTCACCCCACAACAACGTCTAGTTTCCTAGAACAGATGGTTTGATGTGTCCCACTATCGCAGCCAGACTGTCTCCCTTATTCCTCAAGGAATTATGAGTAAAAACGTCGATGCATCGCACATCGGGCACTATACTCGCAACGAGCCGAAATAAGGTGAAACATTTTTCCCTCCCCACTGCTTCACATAGGCGAGAGGGTACAACACTCGAACCAATCCTCTACCACTGCTTCACACAGGCGAAATATTCTTCATTGAGTTCCTAGGTACGGAAAACCTCACACAACATTTAATTCCACCAAGAGGTTTCAAGTCAAGAATAACACTCTCAACATGCAACCCATCAGAATTACAATTTGCTAACAAAATACATACTATCACATCATGCTTAACAATAATTCCATAACAAAAACACACCACCACATCAATGCATGAAATGTGGTCAAGAAACCATGCACACTCTGACTTTGCACTATTTCAAAAGATTTACACAATTCAACAAGATTACACTTTCAAACAAAACACACCAAGACTTTTGAATCCCACAAGAATCTCAACAAAACACAACAAGACTCCTACTTGCCGACTAGTCACTAAAAATTAATCTAAAAGTCTTTATAAGGTGTGATAAAAATTAGGTTATTAGATTTGAACGACTTTTTATTTTATTTTATTTGAATATGATGTAATTTTACATAATATTTTTGTCACTTCTCTGTTTTGTTGTTTGTGTATGGAAAATAAATTTGAAAATCTCATATTAAATATGGAAGCACACTACATCATTTTTCACTTTAAGCAATAGGTAAAAGGTGTTGTTTGAAGTTAAAAAAGTGTGGCCTAAACTTTAGGCAACATTTTGGCAACAGTTTTGTAGGCGTGGAGGATATGGTTGTGGACTTAGGTTATAAGAAATAGTTTTTGTACTAAAGGCCACACAATTTACAAAACTATTGCCTTATAGTGTTAGAATAAGGCACACATTTTAAATGTTGCTTATTGTTTATAAACAACAAATATTAAATGTTGCTTGTTGTTTATAGGCAACACATTTTTTTCATTGTTGCTTATTGTTTTTAGATAACACACTTGAAATGTTGCTTCATGTTTAGACAACATGTTTTTAAATGTTGTCATAGGTAAAGACCATACCTCTTATCTATCCTTTAGAGAACACTTTTCTAATGTGGCTTGTTGTTTATAGGCAACACATTTTAATGTTGCTTATTGTTTTTAGACAACAAACTTGAAATGTTGATTCATGTTTAGACAGCATGTTTTTAAATTGATTAAGAATATAAATGTACATGTAGATCGATAGTTTTAAAATTATAACTATTCATTTAAGCAATTTTTATATTATTTTTTTGTTATTGATTTATGTAACATTAATTATAATTTTAAAATGTGACTAAATCTTGTTATATTACAAATATAATTATTACAAAACATGTAATATACATAATAACTAATAGGAGTTCATAAACATTAAAACTAAGAGTTAAAAGTAACATATATGTAGTTCAATGTATGCTAAAACTAAAAGTGTTATAAGTATTAAAACTAAAAGAGTTAAAAGATAACAAAAGAATTATAACATTTGCTATGTAAAATCTAGAGAGCTTTTTAAAATATGATCTAATGTGTAAAGCTATCTTGATTAACAGATTCAATGTTGAAGTAAACATATATAAGTAAATAGAACAAACTTTTATAGAAACCATAGAAAAATTAAATCAGTAAACTAGTTTTCAATCTCTTTCTAGAATAACTTGATCTACTAGGCCAATAGTCTCTTAACACGTTCCACTACAAATAAATTTCAGCAAACTTGACAACATAAACTAGAGATAGAATCACATGTATCATAATATATAATGACTAAGGCAAACATGGTACAACAAAGATCCAAGTATGATCTATTTAATTAAAAAGAAAAAACAACATAAATCAGTCATTCTCAAACAAGATCGAATAAATAACATATCATCTCACAAAGCTAATGTGAAGAGTTTTAAAAAAATTGTACAAAATACTTCTGAGACAAGATTTTGAATATAAACCACGAAGTTCTACTTTAAAACATCAGTAGATAGAAGAAGGAAGAGAGAAAGAATTGAAGAGTGGAAAGAAAAGGTAATCTTATTCATGATAGTAACCTGATGTTGGAAAATGGCTCACCCCAATGCCTCTTCCATCGTACAGTTTTCAAATAAACATCATTAGTCATGCATTATTGTTAATCTTATATCATACATTTTTCAAATGAACTATTCTTCTATCATACATCTGGTGTTATAAAAATAAAAATGGACTCTCACGCACATGGTGACCACAATTGCACTCAACACAATTTTTTCTGCATTTTTTTACCATAAGAACAATCAAATGAAATTTAAGAGACCTTATCGTGAACAATAGAGACAAATTTTGTATGGTGTTAAAACCTTGAAAAGTCCATTAGGAGAAAAAATAAAGTGTCCCAAGGGCATCAGTAATGGAGCACTAAATACACCCTATAAATTATTTAAAAAATACCTAAAAGGAAAGCCCCTAATAAACTTTATACAATAAATTAATTTTATTTATATTTTCTTAATCAATAAATGAATATCAATATGCAGTTATAAGAGTATTATTGGGAGTTATGGAACTCCGTAGGATACATATTGTACTGTATGCCCCATCGGGCCATCGGCCATGCCCAGTCCTCCGGTCCATCGAACAAGGCTGGGAGGGCTCGTATATAAAACATATCCACCGGTCGAACGGCCTCACGGATGAACTATATAGGACCATCGGTCAATCGGTCCCACAAATGAACCACGTATTATATCGTAAGGGACCATCGGTCGATCGGTCTCACAAACGAATCATGTATTATATCGTAAGGGATCATCGGTCAATCGATCTCACAAACGAACCACATATTATATCGTAAGGGACTATCGGTCGATCGGTCCCACACGAACAACGCCTTAACTTATAAAGGATAATCGTTCGATCAGCCACCAGGTCGATCGCGCACCAACCCATAAGGCTCCATCGGTTGATCAGTCTCCTAAGTGATTCGTGTAGCGCCTTATATATGACCATCGATCAATCAGTTATAAAGATTAATTATTCACTTGTTAAAATCAGAAGATAACCAACCTAGTCAAGTGGCCATCGGTCGAGCGGTCAAACGACACCAGTCAATTGGATTAATTAACGTTAAACAAGTCAGTAATCTCGATTAGAGGATCATTGGGCCGTGATTAAGGAACCCTAATCACAGGCACACACCGAAAACTATAAATAGGGCCCAAAGGTAGGTTGGTGAGCATCTTAAATTTGCATTTATTACTACAATTACACTTATACACCGATCGGTTCATCAACTAACTTAAGCATCAAAGCCTTTTAGACAGGTACCCCGATCGTTTGTTCGACCGATCGAACGAGGAGATAGATTTCTTGGAGTAGAAGTTGTTGCAATTGTGAGAAGAGGAGATTTCAAGAAGAGGAGTAAGATCGAAGAGGTTCTTAGTAGGCTCTTGGTCCCTACACCCGAAACACATATCTATATATGTATCTTACACATATCGTATTCCATATATTTGAATCTTCATTCAGTTAGTAAAATTGAAATATTGTACTGAAAAGAATTCACTCAAATAATGTAAACAACATTTTAGAACAAAAGTAAATGAACACGTACGAGAATGAAAGCATATTGCGAACTTTTAGTGCTATAGACATATCCATATACAGTGAATTATAGAAAAACGAGATGCACCTTTTGGCTTCTAAGTTAGATGGTACATCCATTGCTGATTCTTTTGTTGTAAGAAGTGAGTAAAGTCGTTCAATTGGAAGATTGATATCCCCTTCTCTGTTGATGTTAAATGCAAATAACTGATATTGTTGCTCAAGAAGAAGCATTCCCTAATGTCCAGATGAACCATGAATTGAATCTACTAAGCTACTAAAAAACATGATACAAAATAATATTTCGTGGGACGATGCCCTTTAAAAGTGTTGGAGACTTGGGATCCATATTTAGTACCTGAATATATGATCCTCCATCTTTATATCACTAATCACTACCTCCAGCATATCCTGGAATAGAAGCTCAATTTGATCCCTACCTTCATGCTTATTCTCTCACTTTAATCAGTAAAAAGCTGGATAACATTTAACAAGCTAAAGATTATAAACTGAAATGAAAATTTGATAAGGCTACTAAACATTACCAAACTAGAAAATAAGTTTAGATAAAAAAAAACAATCATTTAGAAGTCAGTTAGATCTACAAAAGAATACTACAAGTAATATTACTCAATGTAAAAACAACTACATAATACTTCTTTGAGAGACTTACTATTTTTCACGATCCCCTTGAACCAACTACTTAACATAGAACTCCTTATAGCAAAATACATATGATGGTCAGAAAATATGATTTTTAAATGGACAAAAAGGATAGCATATTTTTACATGATTTAAAAAAAAATCAACAAATAAACATTGCTAGCAAGTAGAAATGGTGGCCACTGTATAAGGTCCAACTCACGATCAACCCAATATGGCATAAACAAAAGCTTTATTTGCCTTAGTGGTAGAAATATAACCACCTCAGTTTAATATTGTTAGAAAAGCACGATACTCTAATAGAGAAAATGGATTAAGAAAACATTATCTCAAGACTAACACAATACCCGCACTTTTACTACAAGGAAAGAACCAACCCAGTCCATCATAGATTTCAAGATATTCCAAGAATAATCACATTGTGCTTTTACCTCCATTTATATTTTCTCACTTGAAGATCCCAAGTATTGTTTCACTAAAAGCTTATGGGTTTGGAAACGTGTCAAAGAGGTGATCTATTAGCATTCCAAACTGCAAACAAATACATGGACTTTAAGCCATAAGGTTCAAATATAAATTGAGAATAAACTCAATAATCACTTAAATCATAATAGAGGTTTTGTATAAACTCAATAATCCAAAAAAAAAAAAATCATTAGAATCTTACTATAGCATCTTTCCAATAAATGGACACAATATCTCAGATACATCCCCTCCCTCCCCAAAACAAAATAAAAACATACTCAATAAATGGACACAAGAAGTCAAAGAACTTCCAATACCACACGAAATACCATAGAGTTTATGAATCAAAAGATTCTGAATCAACTAAATTTCATAGTGTAGCACAATACATACATATATCAAGAGCTGTAATAAACTCATAAGACTCTGACGATTGAGCTACTAACAGAACTTTCTGGATAAAAAAAAATTACTAAGTAAACAAAAATCAACTTAATTTGGCAAAGAAGTCCTAAAATTTCCAATTGAATCATTGTATCTAATTCTCTAAACTTATCCAGTTACTATCATTCTAATTCCTAAATATATGTTAATATATCATTTAAGTCACACTTTTAATTTATATTTTGAACTAATATGATTGACAAATTTCACTTTCCCACATTTATTTACAATTTCTTGAGCTTCAGGGCTAACGTGACTAGACTATGCACTTCTAGAAACTAAAATGGTGATTGACTACAAACTGAGTGTCTCAATTCAACTAGCCAAACTCAACCAAATAAGTAAACAATGTGTATATTAAGGCAACCAAGTTTCCAGCATAGGCCGAGTTAGCCTAAACTTGTACCGGTTTTAACCTAAACTAAACATCTAAAGGAACAACCTGCATCTCATATCACCAACATAAGCCATCAAGACAAGTAGCCAGCCCAGACCGACTACTCCAGCATATTCGGTAAGATTAGAGCCTAGGCCGACCACTCCAATGGACTCAGTATGATAGAAGCCCCTGCGTTCAATAAACCTTAAGGGTCTGGGTTAGGGCCCAGGCCCACTCATAGCCCAAGCTAGAGCCCAAGTCAAGGCCCAGCCCATGAAATGGTCAGACATCATTAAATGCTCTATAAATACACGTGGACCCCAGCAATTAAAGGTACGCATTCATTAATCACTGATTTGACTCTCTGAGAGCTTTGACTTACTTGAGCTTCGAAGACTCTTTTGCAGGTAACCCCTCCTGGGTTCAAGCTGACATGTATCGACCAGAAAGAGGCCAACCGAAGAGATAACGGACTACATGGTAAGGTGACGCTTGTGCTTAACTTATCTTATTTGTTCTCTGCAGGAACAATTGGCGCCCACCGTGGGGCACGAGACGAACACTTTTAGTACCCGCTTTTCTCTGAAGATGGTTTCCACCCGCAGCAAAGCTGGAGCGAACAAGCAAGCGGATGCTGGTCCCTCTGGACCTCCTGGCATCACCCCTGATTTGGCCGCCATCCTAGATGACCAAGCAAAGATGCAACAGAAACTCGCTGATCTGAAGAAACGCAGTGCTAAAGAAATGGAGGCGTTGAGACAGGAAAACTCTCGCCTCAGGCGAAGGATCGAGGCTGATCCCAACCTGAAGGGAAAAGCCAAAGAAACCTCTGAAGCTGTGAATACAATCCTACCCCCCACACCTTCACCACCACCCAATAGACACCCGTTACCTCCACCCATCCCCATCACTTTCCATCTGGTCAACCGAGGCTTACCGCACCCCCAACCCCTGCCACCACCCTTCCTACTACCCAGATCCCCTACAACATACCCACCACCCTCCACACCACACATATTCCATCCTATAACCCACAATATCTTCCCACAACCCACATTCCCCCTCACAACATCACCTCTACCTTTCCTGCTACGATCAACCACCCCGTCCCACCTCACATGCTCCCTCCTCACCAGCCCAGACGCCGCTACCCATTCACGGACTTTATCGCCAACACCCCCCTCCCAGCCCAGTGGGAACCTTTCACCCTCGATCGCTATACTGGCGAAACCGACCCCGACGAGCACCTTAAAGTCTACATCACCCATGTCGCCTTGTACACGTCCCAAGACGCAGTCTTTTGCAAAGCTTTCCCCACCACCCTCAAAGGCCCTACCTTAGAATGGTTCACAACTCTTCCGCCCTACTCAATCGACAATTTCGACATCCTCTCTCACATGTTTTCCACCCACTTCGCCGGAAGCCGTCCCCATCAAACCACCACCATATCCCTACTGGGCATCAAAAAGGAACCTAACGAACCACTCAGAGCGTTCATCGATCGCTTTAGTACAGCCGCCCTTCGCACACCGCACCTCAACCAGGAGATGATTCTCCAGTGCATGACTCTTACCCTACAACCCGGCCCCTTCGCCAACAACGTCTATCTCCACCCACCTGCCTCCATGCACGAACTCAAGCTGCGTGCAGCCGACTACGTCCGCATGGAGGAAATGCAAACACTTCACACCAAATTCTGCAACGACTACGCTGCCACCACCTCCAACCCCACCCCACAGCCTAACCCACGCCCTGATACCCGCCCACGTGAACCCCGCCAACCTCGCTTCACCAGATACGCCCCCTTCACAGTAGCCCGTTCCCGCATTCTGGACGAAGCCCTCCAAGCCGATCTAATCCCTCCACCACGCAAGACAACCACACCCCCCAACGCCGACATGACCAAATACTGCCGTTACCACCGCAACCATGGCCACACTACAAAAGAATGCAAAGCACTCTAGGATAAAATAGAAGAACTGGTCCGTGCTGGCCACTTTCGCCGCGTCATCCGTAGAGATGACCATTCCTCCTCCTCTCGATCCCGTCACCACCCGCGATCTGACCACAGACGTCAACCAAATGACTCACATCACAACAGCCACCCCTCCCAACCCAACAATCAACAACCAGAGCCCGCCTGCACCGACATCACCCCTGCCGACCCCCCCTTACGAGGCACCATTAACACCATCTCTGGTGGCTTCGCAAGCGGAGGCTCCACCTCTTTTGGCAGAAAAAGACACCTCCGCCATATACAATCCATCAACCACATCACTCATTCCCACCACAGACGCCGTATGCCCCCCATTGTATTCACATATGATGACTTCCATGGCCTCGACCACCAACAAGATGACCCCAGGGTCATCACTGTCGAAATAGAGAATTATGCTGTTAAGAAAGTCCTTGTTGATCAGGGCAGCTCTGTTGACATCCTCTACTGGGCCACTTATCAAAAATTACAACTTTCTGACACCGCCATGGTCCCATATGGCGAGCCCATATATGGCTTTTCCGGCGAACAAGTATCCACCCGGGGCTACATCGACCTCCACACCGTCTTTCGGGACGGAACCCAAACCAAAACCATCCCAATCCGCTTCCTTATTGTCGATGCGCCAACATCTTACAACATCCTCCTGGGCCGACCTTCCCTCAATACACTTGGCACAATCGTCTCTTTCCCTCACTTGGCCATGAAGTTCCCTGCCCCATCCGGTGACATCCTGACCATACACTACGACCAGCGCTTGGCACGCGAATGCTACATGGCAAGCTTGCGACCACAACTCCCAATCCAACAAACCAACCATATTGAACGACCCTCTGGTTCCAGCATAGCCCTATCTGGCGAAGACCTTGACCTCACAATAGGCCGGGATGTCCGCCTCGAACCAGTTGAGGACACCACTCCTCTGGAGCTTCCCAATGGTCACTCTATTAACTTAGGCACAGGTTTGAACTCTGACGAGCGTGCCACAATCACACCTATCCTCATCAACAACACAGATCTTTTCGCCTGGTTGGCCGCCGACCTCCCTGGAGTAGACCCCCAGGTGGCATCCCACAAGCTATCCATATCTAAAGAAGCCCGCTACGTATCCCAGAAAAAACGCAAGCTTGGTGAAGAACGCCGACAAGCAGCCAAGGTGGAAGCTGACAAGTTACTGAGCGTAGGATTTATAGAAGAAGCTTAATACACCACTTGGCTTTCTAACGTTGTCTTGGTGAAGAAAGCCAATGGCAAATGGCGGATGTGCGTAGACTACACAGACTTGAACAAGGCTTGCCCTCGCGACGCCTACCCCTTACCCAACATTGATCGACTCGTAGACGGTGCGGCAGGAAACAAGGTGCTTAGCTTTTTGGATGCGTATTCAGGGTATAACCAAATCTCCATGGCCACAGTAGATATGCACAAAACCGCCTTCATCACGGATGATGCCAACTACTTCTATAGGGTCATGCCCTTTGGCCTCAAAAACGCCGGGGCAACTTACCAACGACTAATGGACAAAGTTTTCAGCCACCTAACAAGGCACTGTGTCGAAGTATACGTCGATGACATGGTTGTCAAGTCCCCAAGCCATCATCAACACGCTGAAGACCTAGCAGCAGTGCTCTCCGCGCTGCGCCAGTATAACCTTCGCCTCAATCCCGACAAATGCGTATTCGGCGTTGACCGAGGTAAATTCCTTGGTTTCATGTTAACCCAACGCGGCATAGAGGCTAACCCTGAAAAATGCAAGTCTATCATCGAAATGCGAAGCCCCACTACTGTCAAAGAAGTCCAACGTCTCATTGGCCGTCTCACAGCCATCTCTCGCTTTCTACCCAAACTAGCTGAACAAACCCAACCCATAATCCAACTCCTAAAGAAATCCACCCGATTCACGTGAACTGATGACTGTGAACAAATCTTCCAAAAACTCAAAACAACCTTAACCTCACCGCCTATCCTCCACAAACCGGATACCACTGTTGGTATACATCACGACCACCGACTATACCGTCAGCGCAGCGCTTGTTCAAGAAATAGAAGGCACACAACATCCTGTGTATTTTGTGAGCATAACACTGCAAGATCCAGAAACCAGATATCAGATGGTAGAAAAACTAGCCCTATCTTTGGTCCATGCAGCACGTCGCCTTCGCCCGTATTTCCAAAACCATACCATAACCGTTAAGACCGATTACCCAATCCAAAAAATATTACAAAAACCAGATCTAGCCGGACGCATGTCATCATGGGCCGTGGAACTGTCAGAGTTCAACATCCGCTATGAACCCCACGGCCCCATCAAAGCCCAATGTCTTTTAGATTTCGTCAACGACCTACAACAAACACCCATTGAGGACCAGTGGACACTTCATGTAGATGGCTCCTCAAATCCAAGGGGTGTCGGCGTCGGCATCATCTTAGAAGGCCCCAACGACATCCTCATCGAAAAATCCCTTCACTTTGCTTTCAGAACGTCAAATAACCAAGCCGAATACGAAGCCATCCTCATCGGCCTTTCCCTAGCCCGTGAAGTCGGCGTCAAGAAGTTAACGTGCAAAACCGACTCCAAACTCACTGTAGGTCATCTAAATGACGAGATTCAGATCAAA
>Ga0209589_1010444_pt1 | contig 13525 bp, 6 predicted proteins | sample CowpeawhiteBW_FD_187525 | JGI IMG/M metagenome (GOLD analysis project Ga0209589, IMG submission 187525) | Root nodule microbial communities of legume samples collected from California USA - Cow pea white BW (SPAdes) (version 2) | ecosystem: Host-associated > Plants > Roots > Nodule | place: USA...
TTTGTGTTTTTTATATATATATATATATATATATATATATATATATATATATATAACTTTAATAATTATTTTAATTATCAAATATTTTATTTATGATGATATTTAATTGTTAAAATATATAATTTAATATAATATTTTTTATAGTGAAGGTGGAACTTACAAAGCATTTGTATTTGGATTAAAATGTAAGTATCCAAGCAAGTGGTTATAAGTAGAGATGTCAAAAAAATCTGTACCCACTAGTATACGCGGATAAAATTCGGAACAAGTAGGAAATATGCACCAGTGCAGAAAGGGCTTTCTGCCCCAGTTATTTTTCACATTTTGCCTCGGGTCTGAAACCGAGGCATATTGGGGCGATGTCACCTTTTGGCCTCGGTTATCACCCGAAGCCATAGAACCAATTTTATGCCTCGATTATGGTTAAAACCGAGGCCATATGTGAGTTTTTTGCCTCGGTCTTGGTGAGAACCGAGGCACAATCCCAATTAAAATATTCTCATCGTTTATCACAGGTAAAAACTGAACAGGCGACGAAGGTGCCTCCATCTTCTTCATCGCCTCCACCGCCATAGCCTCCGGGCCAATAATTCTTGGATTCCTAACATCAATAAAAAAACCTCACTGTTATATACTCTTCTCCTCAACCAAGCATCAAACATAACTCGAATGCAGAATGATATGTATTACTGATACCATTCTCTGATCAAAATTGGAGTTTCCTCTTAGAATGGAAGAAAACACAACATCTGAGTATTGCTCTTTACCTATTTGTTTCTAGTGAATGACATTTACTGTGAAATTCTGTTCTGATTATGAGCTTTCTAGGTAGTATGTACGCATGTATTGATGTGATGATGATTGTTACCTGTTGCACATCTTCCCCATAGTGAGTTTGAAAATGGCTTCCCCACTGGCTCAGAGAGTGCGACGAAGATCACTGTCGGTGAACGTTCCAATCAGACGGTACCGGTCATCGATCACAAGGAGGCATTTGCATCCTTTACTCATCAGTTCCACAAGCTGGTCCATAATCAAATCCGATTCTCTGCAAATCGGAAGGTCGTCCTGATTCCTCATCACATCCTTCACCTGCAATTCAAATTCGCAATTCAAATTCCAATCAGACAACAACAAATTAGGGGAAAACAAATGTACATGCAAGGGAACGGAAAGATGACCTTGAAGATGAGACTCTTCCCGATCTTGCCGACTGGATGGTTCGCGGCGTACTCCTCCTTGGTGAGATTCCTGGCCTCCATGAGCACGATGGCCACGGTGTCCCCGAAAACCATCTGAATAGCGGTGGATGTGACCGGCGCAAGGTTGAACGGACAGAGCTCTCTCTGGAGAGGCAAATGCACGGCCATGTCGCACGCCACGGCCAGCGCGTTACCTTCGACGGAGGTGAGCGCGTTACCTTGAATGGGTTAATTTTTTATCAATTGGTTTTAAAAAATCTCTATTTATTTGTAAACTGTCATTCAACACTATTTAAATGAGTTATTTTCACTTTGTTTGAAATTTATAAATATTATGCTTTGTATTTTTATTTAAATTTATAATTAAAATATATTTTTAAATATTAAAATTTTCTTTTGTAAATATATGCAGATGCCCGTGGATATTAAAACAATATGCGGGTTGAGTATAGGTATTGATAAATATTTATTCACGATAGAGTACAAAGGAACTACTACCCGTATCTTACCCGTCCAACAGAATATTTAAAGTGATTACTAAAAGTCGAAAAAATAACAATTAAACATAAAAAGTAACATATATAACTAAAATTTAAAATTGTTAAAGTTACTCTAAAATTGTCTAAAGTCACCCACATAATTTCGTTTAGATATATTTTAAAGGTAAAATGGAATTCAATAATTGAGAAAGTAAGTAGTAGTTCGAACATCACAGTTAAGTGACATGATATGTCAACACAACATGTTGTCATTCTTGGTTGATTAGAAAGCAGTTTTTGGATGAATTTTTTCAATAAAAATGTTCATAAAACTAGAAACTATTTGTTTCATTGTAAGGTATTTTATACATTATTAAATTAGTTCTATGTAAGTTATATCCCTAGTAGTTTTGTACTATTTAAGGATTGAGATGAACAAGTGAAAGAAGAGAATTTGAAAAGTTATGAAGACCACCAATTGCTTGATTTGTATATGGTTTTCAGAAGAAACAAGTTGCTTATTCTTGTGTTTATTGTGTAGGTTAATTTTGGTTTTAATTTTGTTATTTATAGAGGATATGTCTGCATTTTTTTACATTTATTTTCTTCATGAAGAAATAACCAAAATTTTGTTGACAAATTAAATAGTATAAGGATTTATTAAAAAGAAAAACTTGAAAGACTTAAACATTGTTTAAGTGACCGTTCGATTTTTCAGCAACGGTCATATTTTTATGTAAAATATGATATTTTTAAGCGTGAAACTATTAATTGTTATACTATTATTTAAATGCATGAAAGTTTGAATTGCCATATTTTAATTAATCATTATTTATTCACTCAATCATATCTTTCTGGTATCTAATTTTCTAACTCATTGAATTATTGAGCTAGATGTAGTTTTCAAATTGAATTCATGGCATGGCAAACACGTTAGAGTTAGGAATTGAAAATTGATAAAACAGAATTCAGGCCAATTGAATATAAAAATGGTGAATTATTTCACACACTACAGTTAGAACTGAGATTGATTTCATTGAGTGCACGTGTTTGTTGTGGTCTTGGTGTATATTAGTGATTAAGGTGGTGCATAATTGCTTTATCATTTTTTCATTCTGGAGTAATTTCGCATTACAATATAATTTTGAGTTAAGACAAAAAAATAGTTAGTTGACCTATTTCGAATCATCTTTCTTGTTAAGATTATTGGGCAGGTCCGGATTGTTTAATCTATTTGGATCATCGTGTTTGTTTGGTTCGTTGGACCTGTCTCACAAATAATAATATATTTTTTATGTAGAAGATGAAAGCTCATAGATTAGTCCTGGTCTACAGGTCTTTTATAAGATTTTTGGCCCTCTAAATTTTTTTGATGGAACTTTTTTTCAATGTGAACTTTTTTTGCCGTAGTCCACATGGATCAGGATCAAACCCTGTGGGCTAGGCCAAATCCTCCTCACACTCTTCCATACTACAACCCTCTTTGGCAGTTGCCTCAAGAAGCTTCAAGCCTTAAAGTTTAACAATCCCTCTCCATTCCCACAAAGGGATACATCTTGCTTCCTCACGATCCCTCCTTACCCATCTCTGCTATCATACCACTCGTGTGGATTTGGGTTCAAACCCAAGCAGACAAGTAACCGAAATTCCTCAAAGTTCATAGGGTCACATTTATTGTTGGATCCACAGGTTCCATGGTTATCACAAGAACAGTAGGTAGATTCTAAAAGAATATTACAATGGTAATAACTATTATTATTATCGTGAATTTCATAGGAGTTCTTTTTGCATGTTGGTTCACAATAAGATATGCTTCTTTTTTGGTTCTTGATATAGCAGACCCATACTAGTAATTTGTTGCTACATATACGCAGTTTTGCACCCATCCTAACTTAATGGATAGATTTTTGGCGTATTCCATAAATGCTATTGTACTAATACACACCCATTTTTGTTTGACCAAGTAAAGTTGGTGTTGTGAACTTGGTTGGACTGATTTAAATATGGTGGGATAGGGGTCTTGGTGTGGTTATCTTGTGTTGTCATGGATAATCACTTTGTATACTGTGGCAAATGGTTGAGATGCATGAGGTGGTGTTTGGGAAAAGGTTTGACAGATACCATAATCTTGTGTGTAAAAAGAACAATGATATTTTAACTATTAAATTTTAACAATTTTTTCTGTAAAAATGGAAAACTAGTGAACCACTCAAAAGATGCTATCTAAATAGTTTTTGTGACATACTTAGTGGTAACCTTGTTGCTCTCATTGGCTATTAAGTCTTTGAAAACTTTGTTGATGACATCATCCTCAACAAAACGAAGGCAAAACCTGTTATATTTGTAGTTTTACCAAATTCAAAATGTATTGTTCTTAAAGGCAATATTGGAATTATATTGTCAATACATTTCATGTTTAAGGATAATTTCTACTTGTCTAAATAACTAGTTTACATATTTAAAGTTTATTTAACTTTTAATGTTTATTTGTACTTTATAAGTACGTACATGTTAACGTTTTCATTGATTAATTTTATACTATATAATACTAAGCATCTTATTTTTCCGAAAGCGGTTAAAATTAAAGAATAATATTATTATTTACTAAAAAAGTGGCATCTAAATTACAGTTAAAGTTTATACTATATAATACTAAGCATCTTATTTTTCCGAAAGCCATTAAAAATTAAAGAATAATATTATTAGTTGCTAAAAATGTGGCATCTAAATTAGAGTTAAATTACTGACTAAATCAAAATTGATAATAAATTTTAATTACTAAATCAGTCACTAATCGATTACTAATTCAATCACTGAATTGGTCATTGATTCAGTCACTATGAACTAGTAACCAAGAAAATAATGATCGAGTTAATTGATTATTATATTAGTCAGTGATCGATTTTAGTCATTTAGCGACTGAAATTTTGATCACTATTTCATGTTTTTTTTATAGTGTATTTTATTATACATCACTAGTCACTTGTGTCAATGTCATATTTAAATATTAATTATTTAATCCTATTATTATTACAACCTAGACAGGCCCAACGACTCGAATAGGACCAATGACCCGGAAGGGCTCGATGAGCTGGATGGGCCTGATGACCCGGACAGGCCCTACGATGCGGACAAACCTAATGATCAGAACGGGCCCGACAACTCGGACGACCTTACGACCCAGACAACCAGAATTGGCCCGATGACTCAAACCGGCCCAGCGACACGGACGAGCCCAATGACACGGAGGATTCTGTTCGGATCGTTGGGCTCGTATGGATCATCGGGCCCGTCCGTGTCGTCGGTCCCATCCAGGTCGTCGGGTCCATCCGGTTCGTTGGGCTCGTTTGGCTCGTTGAGCCTGATTGGATCATCAGGCTCGTTCGGGTCATTGGGCCCATCTGGGTCATCGGTCTCGTATGGGTCATAGGGCCCATCCGGGTCGACGGGCATGTCCATGTCGTCTAGCCCGTATGGGTCGTAGGGCTCGTATGGGTCTTAGGGCCCGTTTGGGTCGTCGGGTCCATACGGGTCGTCAGTACCATTCGGGTCGTTAGGCCTGTTGGGCCCGTTCAGGTCATCGGGCTCGTCCGGGTCGTTGGATCTGTTCGGGTCGTTGGGCCCATCTAGGTTATAGGGCATGTTCGGGTCGTCAGGCCCATCCGGGTCGTGGGATCCGTCCAGGTCGTTGGGCCCGTCTAGGTCGTAGGGCTCGTCTGGGTTGTCGGGCACGTTTGGGTCGTAGGGACCATCCGGGTTGTCGAGTCCATACGGGTCGTCAGGCCCGTCCGAGTCGCCGGGTCCGTCCGAGTCGTCGGGCCCCTTTACGTCATCAGGCTTGTTTAGGTCGTAGGGCCTGTCCATGTCGTCGGGTCCGTTTGGGTCGTCAGGGTCGTCCATGTCGTCGAGCCCGTCCGTGTTGTCGGGTTTGTCCTGGTTGTCGGGCCTGTCCGGGTCATCTAGGTCGTCAGGCCCTTCCGGATAGTCGGGCCCGTTTGGATCATCAGGCTCGTTCTAGTCGTCGTTTATGTCGAGGTCGTCTGGCAGGTCCGGGTCGTTCAATCTATTCGGGTCGTCGTGCTTGTCCGATTCGTTGGGCTTGTCTCACAAATAATAATATATTTTAAAAAATAATATATTTTTCATGTGGAAGATGAAAGCCCATGGGTTGGCCCTGGCCCACAGAGCTTTTGTAGTGTTTTTGGTCTTGTAAATTTCTTTGTTGGGAACTTTTTTTTAATGTGGGCTTTTTTGACCCTGGCCCACATGGGCCAGGGCCAAATTGACACCTCTAAATGAGATAAACTTAATCTTGAAAACAAATATAAACAAAGTTGGAATAGACATACAATTTGTTTGAAACGTGGCACCACAAAGCTTGAGTTTCCACTCTCACTTGTCAACACTTCTATTTCTTCACAGTTCTACAATTGTATCAAATATTACTTTCATGGATTGTGGAACGGATTCGGTGAGTCTGATATCCCATCTGAAATTTGAAAAACAAAGATTTATTATATAAAAAAAAAAATCAAAATGTGATGAACCTTGTACCAATTCATTGTTTTGAAATCTTTTTCTCATTATTGACTATAAGTTTTAAAACACATCAACCTCTGAAATGCTTCTGTGAAAAGTTGAAGTTCCTCAACAGTGCCATAAGCGTCATAAGTATCATCCAAAAGAGCAATAACAGCGGCCAATTTCCCTAAAGTGATTCTTGCATTACTATATTCAGGCAGGTGCGACATGCTCAACGACCAAAGATAACACTCAACCATGCTGTCTCTACCGTGAGGAACCTTTTTCTCAAAGTTTGACTTTTTCCACCACCTAAAAATAAATGAATAAGACCTTCAAAATTTAAACATGGTCTATTATAAATTATCTTGAACTCTAAATAAAAATATGATTAAACAACAATATCATTTTTTACGTGCTTAAAGATGAGTGATACAATCTTATTAATTGCATCAATCATTTAAGACGAGATTGTTTAATTTTACTTTTATTTGAGATAAGTTAGACTATCCCGTAAAGGTGATCTAAAATTTTTAGTTTCATGATATAGTTGGATATGAATATGAGGTTACTATTGAGAAGATTTGAAGGTAAAAGACTTACTTGGTGATAGTGCCAATTTCTTTTCGATGCATTCTTTGAAGAATATTGAATTCTAATTTTGCGAATGTCAGAAGAGTTTCATCATGGGAACAATCTTGTTCATAGACAGACATGTGATACTTTGCCTCAAACCTTGGTACGCTCTTATTAATAGGGTGGTTTAAGCAATGGTTGACTTGTGCAACAGGAGATGGTTTCAGTTGGTTGACCAAGGATTTAAGTTTAGTCTTTGAGAAGTCACATATTTCATCCAGCATGTCATCTCCATGAGTTCTCATTTGTGCAGCTTCATACAAGCTACACAACCCTTCAATATCATTCTCAAGTCTTTCATTCAAGTTTCCTTCCTCATCTTTCAGAGTCTTGAATATATCTGCTCATTTAGTTGAATACATGTGTAATAGGGAGTTAATTTGATTTTGATTCTCTATGAACATTATACGTATAGAAATTGTAACGAAAAAGTATACACGTACCTGATGAAATTTGATACCCCTGTTGTCTAAGCAAACGAAAGAGTAGAGCAAGAGAGTGATAATTGTTATCTTCAATGATGGTGTTATCTTTTGTAAAACTGTCGTAAATTTGTTCCAATACATTATTAATTTCTTGTTGAAAAAGATAGGATACACTGAATGAAACGTTGGAGTGAATCAATCAGTTCTAGTTTTTGCTTGACATCTTTGTTTGATGATTGGAACATCATTTTCACTTCCTCTTTCAGTTTTTCAGCTAGTTGCTTCGTATTGTCATTGACTTCCTACAATTCAGTTGCATTACAATGCATTTAATAAAGTTTTGAATTTACATTTTGCAGGTATTGTGAACTTAGATAAATTGTAGAAGTTATCAATTTCTACCAAACTACTTTACGTTGAATTTATATATATGTATATTTATAATAGCACACTCACCTAGGTAGACTAATTAAAGATCAAAACAATCTACTATCATTGAAGGAAGGTATGTGAAGGGACAGCAAAAAGTTGAATATGTAAATATAAAATATTAGTACGAATGATTCTGAATGATATTGAAGGAAAAAATCTCCTTACATGTTTGGAGGAAAATACTTCTAGTGTTTAAATTGTTGACGTACAATATACTTCCATCATTTTTCACTGTTTCAAAGCCATTTTTGGCTCCTTTGGTGTTCATTCTTCGTCGGACGTTTTGATCGATTTTTTCAAAACTTCGAAACATAATATTGAATATAACTTCTTAAGAACATATTTTGAATGTGAAATATTAGTGAAGACACCTAAATAGCATTTTGGAGGACTCAAATTTTAAGAAACCAAAATGAAAAGGAATGAAAAGGAGAGAAATAATATCAGGATGCTGGTTAAACATATTTGAAGCAGGTTTTTTGATCGGTAGAACAAGTTGAACGTTGAGGAGAATCAAAATAATAAGGGAATGATGTTTTCTTTAAGGCAAAAGTTATGTTGTATGAGAGGCTAGAAGAGCGCATGTGCACAATCACCCACAGATGAAGGGATTCAAATTATTAAGCACATCAAACTCTACATTAACACTTCACCTAGTTATGGCTGAATCTTATATAACATTTTTGTTTACATATTTATAAATGAAAAAATAAAATATAGTACCAGTGATTCTGAATCGTTCCTGATTTATGAATCATGGATGGTTTGGGCCAAGGTTAGTGTCTGTTTAAATGATTTTTGAACATATTACGTGTCAGGATTAGTGATCATTGTTGGTTTTAGTTGTGACTGATGCAATGAAAAATCGGTTTAGTTCTATATTCTGATGTAATCAATGGATGAGACTTTTGGAATATGCTCAAGGAATATAATGACAATTTTGAACTCATAAAAGTCTAACACATTTATAAGGTTGTTAGAACATATATATTTGTGACGAGTGAGAAATTATTGGTAATTTTAGATCATACATATATATGATACATATTTAAATGTGTTAGAGCCATTATATATTAATCCAATTAATAAAGTGATCCGACTAAATTAGTGTTTTGACTAAAGCATACGTCATGAAAAGAAAAATTGTGTAAAGACCATAGAGTAATTTCTAATTTGATGAAGGTCAAATTAGAAATATTGAATCTTAAAGTAACCTAATTAGGTTATTTAAAGGGTCAGGGTCTCCTTATGAGAGCACACATAAAACTTAAGTTTCTATTCCTGTTCCTTTCTCTCTATCTCCATCAGGAGAGAAAACCTATAAGAAAATATAGGTGCTCTACAGAAGGAAGATCAAAGAATTAAATGTGCTCTAACGGTATTATCATTATGTCATATTCAAGTACGCTTTCTCACTCAGTTTACAGCATGTTTATGGGTATGGAATCATATTTATGATTGATAGCTAAAATCAATATTAAGATTATATCTATTTGTGTCAACATGACGAACTTTTGAGCATCTAAGAAAAAAACTATATTAAAGGTAGTATAGAACATCAATATATACTTTTTTAATTTGTGCTTTTTAATTTCTCCATACTTAAATTCAAGTTTAAAAGGACAAACCAGTACACCAAGACCGAACAAACACATGCAGTCAATTTTTATTTTGTTACTCCTTCATGCACAAGAATGTTAACGGGAAGGGTAAAGTACGGGTAATAGTTTTTCGTACCCTACCTGCTTGATAAACATTTGTCCTATGTCCGTCTTCATATTCATGTGAATACCTGCATAATTTTTTAATATCCACATGTACTTGCAAATATTTATAAATTTTTTAAAAAATATTTAAAATATTTGAAACATAAATTCAAATAAAATATAATACATAACATTCATAAATTTCAAATAAAGTTCAAATAACCCTTAATGTTGATTGACAATTTACAAAGAAAAAATATTTTTTAAAATCAATTGATAAAAAACAACTCATTCAAAATCAATGTGTTAATATTTTAGTCATATTTTTTTTTTAATTTCAATTAGAGTATAGCGAATAAGAGTATCACGAGTACGGGTTAACATACGGTATAAAAAATATTCATTACCCACGAGTATCCATTTATAATATATCTATTCACTACCTGTTGCGGGTTTCGTCAAAGGATATTTATGGATACGGATTTTTCAGTACAAGAAAATTTTTCTAGTAAAAACCAATTTTAAAAATAAAAAATAGTTAATTTAATATCAATTTACAAAATAAAAGATTACTAAAATAGTTATTATTATAAATAAAATATTATAATTTTCGAGATATTTGTTCATGCAAATATGAAAGAAATACTTCAGTGAATTTTCACAAAAATCGAAATCAAACATTTCCAAATCATGGGCCCCACTGTAGATCAAATCTGTAAATAATTTGGGGATGAAACCAAATTCAATTCTAACCGTAGTGTGTGATGAATTCAATTCACCATTTTTATATTCTGTTTTATCAAATTTCCATGCATTGTTCAATGTATCCGGTTAATGTGTTTACTATGCCATGAATTCAATTTGGAAGCTACAACTAGCTCCTTCAATTATCCACATTATCAATCAAATCACGGATTGCAATTGCCCAAAAAAAAAATCAGTAAATTAGAAAATTAGATACCCAGAAATTAATGGTCGAGTGAAAAAAAATAATGATTAACTAAAATATAGCAATTCAAAATGGAATACATATGAGTGTAAAAAAATTTGTATCCATAGATAAAATCTACAACGGATAAAAAATGGATATTGAAAAAAGACACTCGCGAAAAATGGGTACATGTATTTTTTATATTCACTTGTTAATGGGATGGGTCCAAATATCATAATATATATATATATATATATATATATATATATATATATATATATATATATTTGTCACTACTTGTATCCATTATACTCTCATTTAAATTAAAAAAAAAATTATTAAAAACATTAACACATTGATTTTAAATGAGTTATTTTTTATCAAAAATCTTCATTTATTTGTAAATTGTCATTCAACATTATTGAAATAGGTTATTTTCACTTTGTTTGAGATGTATAAATGTTATGCATTTTATTTGACTTTATCGTTAAAATTTGTTATTAAATAATAAATTTTTCTTTTGTGATTATTCGCGCCATAGATATCTGTGAATATTAAAAAAAATGTGCGGATACCTGCATAACAAATACCCGCAGAAATATAAGTACGGATAAGAGACACAAATAGTCGCAGGAATATAAGTACATGTAAGGAGACAGATATTTATCCTGCGAATAAAAGATGAGAGAATTATTACTCGTATCCACCCGTTGACATCACTAATTAAAAACTTATACGGTAAAAAACTAGAGTTTCAAAAAACTGTCATTATATGCATAATTTATTTTAGTGCAAAATCAATAAGCAATATATTATAAAGAATCCTCCATGATACATAGGTCCTTGCTTGTGAAAACATTCTACCATTCAACAACAGTGGACTCGGAAGGAAAACAAAAACTTGGTAGGTACATCTTCATTTTTATTCATCATTAATGACGATAAATCACAACAAGCAGAAATAGAGGGATGTAAGTTCTATGGTGTTCTTTTTCAAGCCAATTTAAAAACAATAGTTAAATTTAATCTGTCTTGACAAGGTATTCTTGCCTATTAAAGATACAAATATTTGACACCAAAGACCATTCCTTTCCTAATTGCAGGCTAAATAAAAAAAGAGCGAACGATGAAATTTGGGAACTTCTTGCAGCTCATTTTTTTTCCTGCACCCCTAATTTTTTTAAATTGTCAAATAAACCTTTTGACATTGACTAGGGTAAGAGTTTATGTAAGGATTTTTAGGCTGTGAAATTGCAGTGGAGGGGTGTAGGATTTTTGTTCCGATACGAGGAGAATCAAATTGTGAAATCCGGTTAATGGCACCAAATATAGATACATATAACCAGACTATATGTGATGTGGTTGTACGAAGGCGACTCAAGGTTGATTTTTTGGTACCATCTCTTACTTCTCCATCTTCATTCATATTACCATGATTGTGCTGTATATGTGTTTTCTTTTCTGATTCTACTATTTGCTGCATAAGAGGATTTTGTTGTTGTTCCTCTAAGGAATCTCATTCCACTATGAAGTGCTCAATGGGATCCTTCTCTATAATTGCATATGAGAATTGTGCCCCTCTATTGCAATTTGAACTTTCAGTTTCATCCACTCTTGGCAGATTGTTGCTGTTTTTGTTGTCAGCATTCACTTTATCTTGATGAGTACAAAGTGTTTCCTCCTTTTCCTTTGTGGTTTTGGCATTACTCTTCTTTTTGATATTTTATCCATAGCTTGTCTTTTGTGTCTTGCCTCCATGGCCATTATGCTTCACGTGGCTAATGACTGACCAATTACATGACATAACGAGCAGAAGTCAAGTAGTTTTTCATATTTCAGTTCAACTATTAAGGCAAAACAAATCTCTGCACCATTATATTTTTGGGATCTCAAACAGATAGGTTTAGTCTCCACCAAAAATATATATGTTTAGTCTTTGAACTTTTACGTGTGAAATTGAAATTTATATATATATATATATATATATATATATATATATATATATATATATATATATATATATATATATATATATTTATATATATATATATATATATATATATATAACTTTGATATGCTAATTTGTTTTTCAAACTTTAATAAAGAGAAATATATAATTTTTTTAATCTAATTATGTTAAAAAAGATTAACGTGTAAAACGCGTTTCATACTATCATTTAAGTTGTTTATATTATTTGATATGTTTTTTTTTTAATATCGGGTGAAAAACACATTTTACACGTAAAAACTAATTGACGTAATTAGATTAAAAGAACTATATCTATTTATTTTTAAAGTTTAAGAACCAAAATATATTAAAATTTTAAACAAAATCAAAATTCAATTTAATTAAAATAAATGAAATAAAAATATATTTAACTTTTTTATCATTAATTGCTTCTAGAGCCATCAAAATGGGTTATAACCTGCGAGCCAACCCACGGGTTCAGGTCGGGTTGAGTTGAAAAAAAATTACAAATTTCAGTATGGGTTAAAATTGAACCCAACCCGTTAAAAACCCGGCTCATTCGGGTTGAACCTGTGATGAGCCGAGTTGGCTCACCAATCCGCCAATAAATTTTAAATATTAAAATAATATATATATATATATATATATATATATATATATATATATTATATATATATTGTAACACCCCATTTATTTAATAAAGCTAAATAAAGGATATGTCACACAATATAATATAAGAAGCGAGGATAAAAGAGTATAACGTCACTCCTACAGATATCCCAATTACTTAGAGGACGAATAAAAGAGATACACCACGATGCTGGGTACAAAATAAAGTAAGAGAATGAAAATGAATTAAACAAATTTCCGGAGAAAACAATACATAGGTCTTAGCCCTAAATGAAGAGCCCAAAGGTAGAAGTCAACCCAAAGACTAAGCAGCGGAACCATCACCTCCTTGTTAACCACACACTACAAAAAAACATGTAAATACCGACGTTTATTTTTGTAATTTACGTCATTTTTAACTGTCGTTATTTACTTGAGCGACGGTTTCCTGAAATATCGTAATTCTTGCCGTCACAAAGTATAATACGGCGGTTATAGATGAACCGCCGCAACAACCATCATTTTATACAACGTATAAAGTGACGGTTTAAAGAGGCAAAAAAACGTCAGTTAAAGCTGACGTAATATTTTTACTGGATGACAAATATAATGTGA
>Ga0209589_1010449_pt1 | contig 13522 bp, 17 predicted proteins | sample CowpeawhiteBW_FD_187525 | JGI IMG/M metagenome (GOLD analysis project Ga0209589, IMG submission 187525) | Root nodule microbial communities of legume samples collected from California USA - Cow pea white BW (SPAdes) (version 2) | ecosystem: Host-associated > Plants > Roots > Nodule | place: USA...
CCCCCCCCCCTATGTGTTATTGTTGTGTTCATCTGGAAATTTCGCTTTGAATGAAAATATTGGTCGTTGGGAGACGACTTGGTTCACTTTCATATACTATATTTAATATGTTTTAATTTGGTGGGGTATGACCTCTATCAAGGAGCGAGTGTGTTTTTCTAGTCTGTGTAGTTTTGGTAAAATTGAGTTTTCTAGTTTGTTAACCATTGGATTGAGCTAAAATTTTAATTGTTTATCAGTAACATGTAGTTTTTCAGTTTAAGCGGTGTTATCTATGTTTGGAACTCTGTAGTTGGTGTTTTTCAGTTTATCAGTAACACTATTGATGTTTTTCTAGTTGTATCTTGTTAATACTTTTCTTGTGTGTTATGATAGGTCTCTGTTTGCAGTATACTGGATGTTTGGACATGATGAGTTGATGGATGGTTGATTATGTGATATGATAAGTATATGTGATGAGACAATATGAATTCTCTGACAACTGTAGAGCTAGGATGGTTCATTCACCTAGAGGTCTTTGTTAAGGCAAGGTAAAAAGGTTTTCTTCGGCCATAAGTCTTTGACATGAGCTTAAAAGGAGTGCTCTTACCCAAGAATTTATTTAGCGGGTAGAGTTGTTGCTTGTAAGTCTATGTAAAGTAGGGGAAATTCCCTTTTCAATAGGCGTCATTGCGTAAGAAAGATAGACTAGTTGGTTGTAAGAGAATGTCATACCGTTTGATATTATTTGGTGGTAATATGTTAATGATCACATGTTGTGGTTTTGGGATCATGTGTTGGTTGTTATCTTGGTTAAGGTTATAAATAGATTGTCATTGTTGGGAACTTGGGAATTTTATTTAAAAACATTTGGAAACTAATTTTAGACTATGATGTAATAGTTGGCTACTTTGAAAGTTATTTTCTTTTGGAAGGTTTTGTAATAAGTTTATTTAATAACTTATGCCAGAATGGTTATGTGTGAATCTTAATGATGTTTTACTTTAGAGAATAAAGTTTGATTTAAACAAAAAAAAATTATAAGTAGTTTCCAAGATAAGATATTTGTGAAGTTTACTTTTTTATAGGATTATATTAGAGGATTGTTTTTGAAGTGTTGGAAACTTTTAAATTACACATGTCATCTCGAAAGGAGTGTTACATATAAGCCTCTCATCTCAAAAGTGGTGTGATAATATGTTGTGTAGGATTTGTCAGAAATGATCTAAATGTCAGCAACTTGTTCAATCCTTCAATCCATGTTAGCACATTGACAACATCTTCTCGAAACTTTACAACATTTTCCCAAATATCATTGTCATATGTTTATACTTTGACTTTGATGAATGCTACCCCATCTCTATACTTATAATTGTAAAACTACTCTTACAAGGTCAATATAGTAGGTGCCTTGCAATTCCACAAAGAATTTGAGCCCTTGGTTGGTCAACAATTGAGAAAATTGGAAGCTAGAGGCACTAAACCATTCTATGGAAATAAACTTGGGTGCAATTAACTTTTTGTCTTTCGTGAAATAGATGAATTTAGCCCTCCTTTCTGATTAGAAATCCATCCTTCAATGGAGGCAATCTTTTCATCTTGTCTAGTAGCCATGTGAGCACTCCTTCGTCTAGTAGGAAACTTTGTTCTTGAAGATTTTTCCATTTGAATGCAAGGTTGTGGCAAAGAAGAATTTCTAGGGAAGAGATGAAGATAGTAAGAAGATTAAGAGCTCTTGATAGGAAACATATGATGGAGTTTTTGAAGTTAGGGTTTCGAGATTTTGGGAAAATTCCAAATTCGAAGTAGTTAGAGAAAATAATTGATTTTTGAAGTCTTATTTATAGATCCAAACACTCCAATGGTCATATTTGGTAAATTCAATGCAAAACTAGTTGTTGTGAACAACTATTTTTCAAAAAATTTCGTCCTACAACTAAAAATAATCGATTATTCGTCCAAGTAATCAATTATTATTTAATTCTTAAAATACTAAAATTTCCAAATTCATTGATAATCGATTATCAACTTAGAATAATCGATTATTCTAGAGCTCAAGTTAAAAATTAGGCATACTTTGATAGTCAATTATCACCTCAGATAATTGATTATCTTAGTGGAGTTTTTCGGAAAAAACTAAAAATGAATGATTTTAAACACTTAAGGCACTTCTAATATTCCTAAATCCCTTCTAAGATCATAAAATTTATCTCTGGCTAAGGGCTTAGTGAAAATATCATCTAATTGGTGCTTAATGTCTACGTATTCATTTATGAAATTTCCTTTATTGATGTGATCTTTTAGAAAATGATGTCTAATCTCAATATGCTTTGTTCTACAATGCAATATCGGATTTCTAGTGAAATTAATTGCACTAGTATTGTCACATTTTAGTGGAACATTATTAAGAAAGATGTCAAATTCTTCTAATTGTTGCTTCATCCAAAAAATTTGTGCACAACAATTTCTTACACCAATATATTCAACCTCAATGGTTGATAGAGCCACACAAGGCTGCTTCCTAGAATGCCAAGACCTTAAAGGACATCCAAGTAAATGACATGTATCACTAGTGCTTTTTCTATCAACCTTACATCCCCTATAATCAACTTTAAAATAACCTATTAAACTAGGAGAGGCATCTTTAAGGATACCATAAACCAAAAGAAATAATTTCCTTAAGATATTTCAAAATTCTTTTAACTGCAACAAGATGAGGTTCTCTAGGACTAGGTTGAAACTTAGCATATACGCATACACTTTGCATAATATTTTGCCTACTAACAATGAGATACAATATTGATCATATCATGCCTCTAAACCTAATTTTACTAACTTCAGTACCTGACTCATCTTTCTCCAAGTAACATGGTGTTGCCATAGAAGTGGATGCTTCCTTAGCTATATCCATACCAAATTTCTTTAAGACTTTCTTGTAGTACTTGGATTGTGATATGGAGGTTCCACCTTTTTGCTTAATTTGCAATCTAAGAAAGAATGTAACTCCCATCATTGGCATTTCAAACTCTCCTTGTACAATACTTGCAAACCTTTCATAAAGAGAGTTAGTTATCAATTGATCCAAAAATTATATGATTCGCATACACTTGAATAATCAAAATATGTTCACCTATTTTCTTAATGCATAGATTTGAATCAACCTTTCCTCTAGTAAAATCATTTTCTAATAAAATCTACTAAGTCTTTCATACCAAGATCTAGTAACTTTTTTTAATCCATATAGTGCTTTCTTTAATTTATAGATGTGATTAGGAAACTTATAATCCTCAAAACCAGGGGGTTGTTCTACATACACATCTTCCTTAATAAATCCACTAAGAAAAGAACTCTTAACATCCATTTTATAGAATTTAAACTTCATAATTGAAGCATAAGCAAGAAGTAGGTGTATACCCTCTAACCTTGCAACCAAAGCATATGTCTCATCATATACCTTCTTCTTGATTATATCCTTTTGCAACAAGCCTAGCTTTATTCTTGGTTATGTTTGCATCTTTATTCAACTTGTTTCTGAACACCCACTTTGTTCGAAAGACTTGGTGTGACTCCTCTATAGGAATTAACTCCTAAACCTCATTCCTTTCAAACTGTTTCAATTCCTCTTGCATTGTTATGCACCATTGGTCATCTTGAAGAGCTTCTTCTACATTTTATGGCTGTATTTGTGAAACAAAAACTATATTCATACAAAAATTTGTCAAACTTTTTCTAGTAATTACTCCATTTAAGATATCTCCTATTATGTTGTCTATTGATAATCATCTTGGCGGTCTCCAAATTTTTGCAAGATCTTCAGTTTGAGGAAGAGGATTCTCGTTAAGATACATTTCATCAAAGGCCTCCTTTGGGCATTCTTCATCACTTGCATTTGACTTATTTGACTCAAGACGATTCTCCTCAAGATCCATAAATTCATCAAAGACAACATGCATAGATTCTTCTACATGCAAGGTTCTCCTATTAAAAACTATATATCTCTTACTAGTAAGAGAATAACCTAAAAATATAGTCTTATTGGCCTTAGAATCAAATTTTCCCAAATTATCTTTTCCATTATTCAGTACAAAACATTGACATTACAAAATCCTTAAATGAGAAACCTTCGGCTTTTTTCATTTAAAAGTTTCATAAGAGTAATTCTCAATATTGGCCTAATGTGCATTCTATTCAAAACATAACAAGCAATACTCACAGCATCAACCCGAAAGTATTTAGGAACGTTTGGTTCATTTGACATAGTCCTAACAAGTTCCTCTAAGGACTTGTGTTTCCATTCTACAACTTTATTTTGTTGAGGAGTTCTAGGTGCAAAAAAGTTAGGTGAAATGCCATGTTATTCACAAAAATTTTCAAAATACTCATTTTGAAACTCACCTCCATGATCACTACTCAAAGCTTTCCTTTTGAATCAATTTGGCAAATTTATTAAACGCTTTGAATGGGTCACTTTTCAAAGGAAGAAAGAAAGTCCATGTATACCTTGAATAATCATCAACAATCACAAGAGCATAATAATTTTCGACAAAACTTTTTATCCTAGAAGGACTAAATAAATCCGTGTGCAAAAGTTTTAAGGGTTTTGATGTAGACATAATATTCTTATAATGAAAACAAGATTTCACTTGTTTACCTTTTTGACATGCTGGACAAAGTTTATCTTTGTCAAAATTCAGTTTTGGCAAGCATAACGCTATCCTTAGAGAGAAAATGCCCTCACTGCACAGGGCAATACAAATACACAATACACAATCATATGTGTTTCAAATCATATACGTTTCTCTCCCAAGATACAACAACACGTCAGATAGATCGAGTGTAGCAAAGGATCTCCGAACCTTATGAACACCACTATTTTAAGAGATAATATAGAGAAGAAAAGAAGAACATTTTTTAGAGAACTCTAGTTTTGTTGTCTTTGTTGTGTCTTTTCCCATGCACCTAGGTGGTATTTATAGGTATAAAAGGGAGACAGAAGAGTAAATAGTAATAAGAATATAGTCGTTAACCATAAATGGCATTAACCCATAAAACTAAAAGTCCATAAAAAGTATTAGTAACAGTATAATTTTATTTTAATTATTTATTTTTTAAATTATATTAAAATAAAACAATCCCTTGATGGTGAATGTACTAGCAAAGACTTTCGTAGTTCTTCTAGTCGATCATGGTTTCGAACTAATGTTGCATATTCATCACGCCATTGACTAAGTTCTTTGTGCAAATCATGTCTAATTAGGGGTCATGACTCCTCACCCATCCCCAACAATGCATATATACCCACAATGACCATCAACAACAACGTCCTCAATGTAAGGCTTACAAATCGAATGGAATTGTTCTAACATGGGTATTCTCTTTCATGCATTACACATTTGGCCTTCAATTTATTTTCTTTCTTTACACAAAGGTATTCTATCTTGAATTCTCAATGAAGGCATTAACATACTCGAAATATGAAGGATCATGTTTTGTTGACTTCGAAGATCGATGACTCTTTTGTGCACCCTTCATTTTAATTTTACTCGCTAGCGGCAACAATGACATCATTGAAGGGCAAATGATGTCAAGTAATTTCTCTTTGATAGTTACCTTCTCTACAATGTCAACTTCTTTGAAAGGATTGAGCACTAAATCAAATTCCCTTTCAATAGATAACTGCCATTGCGGTTGTGAAGAGGAAACAGCTTAGATGGTCAACCTAGTCCACATTATAAGAATTTCTTGCAGAGGAATCATCTCAGGGTCATACCATGCTAATTCACACGCACATGGAAGACCATATGTTTGTCTTAGAACGAAACCATAATGTTTAGTATCAAATCCTATTTTCTTAACTCTTTCTAACTCTGGAGCAAGAAGTCTTAAGGCATATCTAGAGACATATCCAACCAATCTTTTATATCTCAATGCCTTGTAAGAATCACTCATCAAATTAAGACTTCTTTCAAACGATGTCTTTATTTCATTATGTTGTAGGATAATGACGTTGTGAATTTCATCCCAACATGAGCAAAGGTCTCCCATACTTCTTCCTAGAACTTTCTTTAGGCTCTAGTGAGCAGACTCAACCCTGATACAAATTTTAAGGACAATATCATAAACCATATATGAAAAAAATAAACAATATTTGAGATGCAAACTCACCACTTTAATGTTGTATTTCCTTAATGCAAAACTATAGTTGTCCAAGCCTTCACAAAGTATTTCTCATAAGGAACGATCCACGACTCATTAACATATACGAAGAATAGAGGTCATGGTTGACAAACAAGATGAAGGCGATTAACACAATCGGTAAACATAGACTCATCTTCACAGTCCATTACATTTTCCCATGCTTGCAGAACAACATCCCATACTTCAACATAATTCACTAACATTTTGCATTTTGCGTGCATATTTTTCTGAATGTGGAAATGACACAAAAGATGATAACATTCAGGGAACATAGTGCTAATAACATTCATTAAAGTTAGATCCATGTCAGTAACAATTACTTGTGGACCACCCTCAGAAGTCATAAACAAACCTCTCAGCCTTTCAAGATCCGAAACGAAATTTCTTTTTTTCTTTCACTAGATAAAAATGCAAACGCGACTGATAATGTTAACCTTGTTGACGTAACACCAACAATCTCAAGCAATGGCAACAGATACTTGTTAGTTTTGTAAGTGTTATCCATTAAGAAAAAATATTAAATACATTTAACAACTTCACAACATCATGATGTGTCCAAAAGTGGTCGCTTACCACCTCAAATTCATCAACACATATACTCAAGTGGATATACTTATCACGTTCTAACATCACCATCAGTTGTTGTAACTCAGCCCTCAAACCTCTCAATGATCTTTTATACCTATATCTTGCATTGTATAATTGCTTCATAGTGGTCACATTACATTCATATTTTTCTATAAGAGTGAAGAGTATGTTTGCATGTTTCACTTGGCTTTTATGAATAAGCAATGGTTGTTCACTAGACTTCAACCAACTGGGAAATGGGTGACCAACTAGAGTATCTGACAAATCATGATTATGGTAACTACATATTACCTTCAACACCCACCCCTCCCTTTTAGAGATGGGTTTGCGACTCAATTTAAATGGCACTCACATTTTCTTATGCCAGATAAACTAGGCTCTGCATCATATTTGTATTTCCTATATTTTCCACCTCTTTCACTTCCTAATAATACATACGTCTTTCTTTCTGGTTGTCACTTATATTTATTGGATCTCAAAATAATGACAACAAAACCAAGATCAAAGGTAACCCCCTAAAGCTCATTTTATTAAATCTTCACGTGTGGGGAAAATCTCATTGGTTGTAAACTTAGATGTATAATCTCCTTCGCATATATCATTAATGAAAGAAGAAATATCTAACACTAAACTCGAATGTATACGAACTGGAAGACGTCATCTGGTTCATTAATTCACATTCGTAGACTTCAACAACATCAGATCTCGACATCCAGTGTAATGTGCAATTGACATCCAGTGTAATTTTTCCGTAAAGATATATAAAAAATTAAGGGTTAATTATGTTTTTCGTCACCCAACTATCAGTGTTTTTTGGTTTTAGTCCCCCATCTAACGATTGATCCATTTCAGTCCCTGACCTTTTAAATTGCATGGAATTGGTCCCCGATTTTAAACTCCGTTAGGTTGAATTGACACCTGGCTAACGGATGGCCACGTAAGGATCCCGTTTAAGGCTTTCTCTTCAGTTACAATATTATGCACGTTTGGGGGTATGTTATGAAACCCTAAAACTGGATAAATTTGAGAAACTGCGGATTGCACGCAGAGGATTGGAAATCGTATCGAACGTGTGTGGGTGTGGGGAGAATAGCGGATTGCACCCTAAAACAGTGATGAATAGCGGAACCAAAGGATTGGATTGTACGCAGAGGAGTAGTGGTTCAAAAATATGGCAAAGTTGTGTCTCGTCTTCAGAAATCGCATCGAAAGTGTGTGGGTGTGGGGAGAAATTGTTGCTTCTAAAGGCAAGTACTGTGAAGAACAAAGGCAGATTATTTTGGAGGTGTAGGAATTAGGCTGTAAGTGAGAAATTCCTTAAGTTATTTTCGAGCTTCATTTGGTTTTCTTTGTAATCGTTTCCTTTTCTGTGCAGTCGAATTCCAATTGTAATTATTTTGAATGGGTTAATGAGTCGGAATCAACGTTTGAAGGGAAAGACTCTGAACTTGAATCGAGCGGAGGAAAAACTGTTGAAGAAGACAAAGTCTGTTGCTTAGAAAAGGAGGAAAAGGACAAAGCGATAATGGAGTTGATAAAGAAAAATGACAAGCTGAAGAAGAAATTGCAACAAGAGAAGAACATTGGAAAATTTCTTCAACTTTTATTCGTTTTGTCGTGGGTTGCAACTGTTGTTGTGGTTATTATGGTGTTGTTGAAGGTTAATTGTAATTAGGAATGTATTAGGTATTTGTAGTAGTGATTAGGAATTTATTAAAGTTGGTGGTTAATGTTGTGTTAGGTATGTTTGGTGTATTAAACTTGGAATGTATTAAGCTTGGTGGTTACAATATCAGAATATTACTCCAATTTGTCATGTGTGATGTTATTTGACACTATGACAGTGGGTTTTACCAATTCCTGTTTGCTCAATTTTCCTGTTTTCCTGATTAAAAGAATATGAAAGTATGAAACGATGTCCCCAATTTTCTCCAACTTCGTGTTTTACCAATTCTCATAGTATGACAAATAAATTTGGAATGAATAAACAGTAATCCTACGCGTTTCATTGATCAATAATGGCAGACAAGTGGTCCAAAACAAAAAGGACAGTGTTTGCTTTGATTGAATACAATAATGCAAAAAGTGGTCCAAAGCAGGCATGTGGTCCATAACTTTAACTACAATATTCAAATAGCACTTCTCCAAAACAAAATACTCGTCCACTATCATTATGCCCAATGTTATAGTTGTCTTGATTAATTACAGATGCGTTTAAAAAAGCAAGAAAAAGTTGGAATCTTCATTCATTTTCACGTGGGTTGTGCACAAGTTGTACTACTACTAGCTTGAGACCCTAATGTTTGTGTTGCCCTGCTCCTTGGCTGTGTTCTTGGTGCTCTTTCACCTTCATTCACGTTTGCAGCAACTATGGGTGTGGATGTCCTTCTACAGCAACTTTGGTCTGATAATTCATTCCATCATACTAATGATTGGTTTATCTCTAGCCAATAAAATTGTACTGTTGAATGATTCAGACAAGTTATTCATTAAAACATCACATCTAGGGTAAATGCTGAATGCATGTTTACACCATGAACTTCTAGGAATGGCAACTAACCAATTATATGCTTCAGGGTTGATGTTTCTTAACTCACCCATTTTTTTCTCCCAGGCTGCGTAAAAAGTAGCCTTTGCTGCCCCCATCATAAGATCTCTGATTACCACCCCACCACCAAATTTCTTCTTGAAATTGCTGTACAGGTGCCTCAAACAGAAACGGTGCTCTACACCATTCAAAATTTCATCAAACACAGACATAAGTCCCTGCAAAATACAATAGTTATTAATCAGAGGGAAACAGTCAATTAATTGTGTGTGTCTAAAGGAAAATTTTATGTTATCTAAATTACCTTCTGTTGGTCTGAGATGAATACCCAACGATGATCTGCAACATCTCCAATATCCTCCAGCAATAGTGTTAGGAACCATCTCCATGTCTCTTTACATTCATTCTCAACTGCAGCAAACGCTAATGGATAGTATTGGTCGTTGGGGTCCCTGCCCACTGCAACCAAAAGTTGACCACCATATGCTGTTTTCAAGTGGCAACCATCAACACCTATGAAAGGCCTACACCCAGCCAAGAAACCAGTCTTAAAGCCAGCTAAGCACATGTAAAAACAGCCAAATCTTGGTGGCAGACTTGGTTGGGGTTGATTGATCTTGATCTTGACAGTTCCAGCCTTGACCCTGACTAATTCAGCAATATAATCATGTAGTCTACCATATTGACGTTGTCCATCCCCCACCAAACAGTCCATTGCAATTTGTTTTGCCTTTCCAGCCCTCCATGGAGTAATGCCTACACTATATGTCTTCTTGATTTCATCAATTATTTGACTCACTGTCATGACACCTACGTTCATGTATCTATCTATTAGAACCTGCGCAATCCAGTCCTTATTTGCATTTTTATTTCCAAACACCCTCCCACACCTGTGACGCCCAACCAATGTCTTAACTTGAAATGTTTCCCTACCTCCAACCTTACTCACCATGATTAAAAAACCACATTTTTTTTTACATACAGCCCTGACTCTCCTCTGATCATTCTTCACAAATTGTACTTCTTTCCCATTCAAAACACTATGCTCCATCAATGCTTGTTTAAACTCCTTCAAAGAACGAAATTCCATTCCCAATTTGAACTTGAAGTCTTTAGTCATATCTTCTGCTCTGTACTTCGAAAATTTGGGCCCATCACGAACCATACCATTCTCACTATCCACATCAGACTCTAACTCATCAGTATCGTACTCCTCACTTATGTCATGTACTCCAATTTCAGCATTAGTGACAAATGAACCTTCTCCAACATCCTTTTTAGTCCTCACTGTGCTTGGATTGCGTTTCATTGCTTTCCACCTATCCAAAACAGCTCCAAGTTTTCTCACGGGTGGCTGAATATCTACACCAAATCCATCATCATCATCTGCCACCCTTTCTTCTTCACTATCATCCAGTTTGTCTGCACCAGCCCCTTCATCATTTTCAGACTCAACCTCTTCACATATAACATCCTCCTCACCCCTAACTTCTGCCTCAACCACCCGTTCTGCCACCCCTCCCAATTCTGCCTCAAGATCCACATGAGCCTCATCCTCCATTTGGACCTCAGTCACCACATCACCCTGACCCATCACTTCTGCCTCACCCATCACTTCTGCCTGAACCCCTACAGTTGCCTCACTCACCAAACTAACCTCACCATCAACATCAACCTCAACCACTTCAGGTGCCTCATCCACTACAGCTGCATCAGGAACCACATCTTGTTCACCCCTCAATTTTGGCTGACCGAATTCTTCATCCAATTCAGGACCAGTAATAAAATGCACCACTTCGGCCTGACAAGGAATGTGTTGAACATATATTTCCACCTCTTCGTTCCTTTCCTCTGCATACTTAGCCAAAGCTAATGCCTCCTTTCCTCTAGCCAAAGAAAGACCAAAAATCTGGATCGATCCCTTTGACAACGTGGATTTCACCGCCAACATATTTCAATCCCCTATTCCTTTCAAACCTACCCATATGATGAAATGCCACCGCAAACCCCATTTGCAACCCTACATTTCAAATAAAGCACAAACCCAACAAAAACAACAACAATCGAACTTTAATAACAGCAAAACCAGAGTAAATCGAACAATGAACGAAACAAAATTTGTAAACAATACAACTTAACTTACCTCAGTTCACCAATGTTGATTTCGTCGTACAAATATCACCAGAAAACCACTTCGATTTCGCTCTGTCAATGAAGTTTCTGTATCCTTCGCTGAGTGCAACCCACTTCGACTTCGTCGTTCACCACCTCAAGTTTAGGGTTTTTAGCAAAAACCCCTTTCTAATTTCAAATGTAATGCTTACTTTCCCAAAATGTTAGCTGAAAACATTACTAACTTAACCATACTTCTTTAATTAGTTAACACGTGACTGAAAACATTACTACTATAACAACACTTCTTTAATTAATTAACACATGAGCTGAAAGCATTATTACAGTATAACCAAAACGTGCATAATATTGTAACTGAAGAGAAAGCCTTAAACGGGATTCTTACGTGGCCATCCGTTAGCCAGGTGTCAATTCAACCTAACGGAGTTTAAAATCGGGGACCAATTCCATGCTATTTAAAAGGTCAGGGACTGAAATGGATCAATCGTTAGATGGGGGACTAAAACCAAAAAACACTAATAGTTGGGGGACGAAAAACATAATTAACCCTTGATTTAATCAAATAGACCACAAAATTCGAATACAAAAGCTACAGAACAATAACTTTCAGTTGGTCAAAAAATAAAACAACAAATTATGCAGAATTCGCAAATTTAACTCAAACAACAAAATTTTACACACAAGAATTGTTCCAAACAATATTTCTAACATGTATGCATTATCATATTACACAGAAACACATTCAAATTCAACAAAAAATGATTTACTTGGTTTTCTTGAGTTTTTAAAGTGAAAGAGATGAAGGGAAGAGAGTGGCACAAATGTTTTTATATTGGTTCACTCAATCACATAGCTACATCCAGTTTATTAGGACAACTTGAGCCTGGTTTTTACTATATTCAAAAGTTTTACAAATCATACACCAAGATTACACTTTTGAACAAAGAAACACACCAAGATTTTTGACTCACAAAAATCTAGCCAACAACCTGCAAGAATAAATCTCACATACCTGGAATCACACTAGGTAAACAACTAGAGGCACAAGAAATACAAAATCTGATGGTGGCTCTCCTTAGCCAACCATATACGAGTTTTTCAAGCTTCCACAAAGCCAAAATGCCTCCAAGATCTTCAATCTTCACCTTGCAGTTGTGTAATTTAGAGAGAGAGAGTTCTCTAGTGATGAATACCATGTTTTCGCGCTCAAAAACTCATAATCGTGTCTCTGCTCTCGAAAGCACAACTTATATAGTCTGGTCTTAAGTTAAATCAATTGGTTAAATTTTTCGTACAATCCGTTGATTTCACTTGACTTAAGTGTTAGTCAATTGAAAAATAATTCAACTGATTGAATACATTCATACTAGAAACTATATACAAAAAGCCTTTTAACTTGTTAAAATCCATTTTAACATATTAAAAAGGACAAACTAAGACTAACAAGACATCTAACCTATGTCATATAGCCTACCAACATGATATAACATGTAAGCATTCCATTTAACACATCATTTACAAATTTAGCACAATAGAAACATAATCTTCTAGTGGATCTTCATTAATCTTTATCAAACACATGTGATCTTCATGCACTTAATTTTATCAAATCTTTGCACCAAGCTTGCTTGTGCCAACAATATGCACCAATAGTATCATAATACAAAATCCATATTGCATCAATTATTCTAATTAATTTGTATGATCTATCACATATGACCTTTCTTTTCTCAGATGATGTCTTGAAAAGTTGCAACATTTGGTTTGTGCGCCACTCCACTTTCTCAAACAACATGCATTATCATACAAGATTGATTTTAATTGATATATTAAACTTAGTTGCACCACCAGATTACATTAAAACACACAAAAACCTTACAAAGATTGATTAGACAAGTTTTCTTGAAGATTAACACTGTGTTCGTTTGAAGGTGAGTAGATTTGTGAGCGAAGATAATAGGCAGCCTGCCGTGTTCGTTTGGAGAAATGCATGCAGAAGTGAGAGCGAAGAAACGAGAGATAGACGAATTTTGGTGTCTCGCCTATTATGCGCGGATATGAGGGGAATTGCTGTAG
>Ga0209589_1010450_pt1 | contig 13521 bp, 12 predicted proteins | sample CowpeawhiteBW_FD_187525 | JGI IMG/M metagenome (GOLD analysis project Ga0209589, IMG submission 187525) | Root nodule microbial communities of legume samples collected from California USA - Cow pea white BW (SPAdes) (version 2) | ecosystem: Host-associated > Plants > Roots > Nodule | place: USA...
AAAACAGCTGGGAGTCTGCCACAACCATCCAGCAAGAGTTTCCAGACTTTCACCTTGAGGACAAGGTGAATCTGCAGGGGCGGAGTAATGATAGGTTTGGAATAGTTTATAAAAGGAGGGAAAAGAGGAATAACTGACTATGACAGTTATAACCTCTGTAGAGTAATTCTGTTTTCGTTTTTTTAAAACTGTCTTATAACTGATTATTATAAATAATCAGAGGTTATAGGAAAAAGGCAGTTTTGGTTTTTCCTGAAAGGATTGGTAGGAGAGTGAGGATCTCTCAAAGCTTCATCAGTTGTAATCTTGAGTTCTGGCTTCTTCTCTTTTGGCACAAGCAGTGTTGTTCAATAAAAGTAATCAAGAATTAATCTTGATTGTTCTGTATTACTAATTGTCCCTATCAGCTGGTTTCACTTGGAGACGTTATGACCCTGTTTTGAGTTGGTGTTGTAAGTGAATTACTCCATGGCTGTTTATTTGGATGCATAGCGTGTGTTTGTGAAAATGGTTCAGAGAAATTACAGCTTTGACTTGTTCCAGCATGGTGCAACTTTGGTTTCTTTGGCCACGTGAACCAATTGATGCAGCAGCTGGACCATTCCACAAGAGGGAAGCGGTGTGTTGCAGTGGGCATTGAATTTTGTGCAGCAACCACCTTCATTTATCCAAAGCTGGGACAATAACGTGAAATTGGAGTTAGAAGTGCTAAAACAGTTTGGACCAACTGCAGCAGCAGCAGCGAAACGGTGCAAAGGGAGTCCGTCAATTATGCAGCAGCTTTCCTTTTTTTTTTTCCCTTTCGGTGCAGCAAACAAACTGGTGAAAATAGTTGACAGTTTTTGGATTTAATTGGTGGCAGCACTCATGCAAGCCAAGCAGTGTAAATTGGTGTGCAACGTGGTGGCCAAGAAGTATAATTGGTTGCCAAGAAGTATATGGAGAACACCAACATTGTTAGTAAACGAGTTCCTTTTATTCCTAATTGTGTGCTGCCCACACCAGCTGTATAGTATTCAATATCAGTATTTCCTTCATTAGTCACGAGATTTATAATGGATTTGATGAGTATTAAGAGTCATTTTGTTGTATCTTATTTAAAATGGATTTTTGAGGTGTAGGCACTGATGTTTATTCCATTACTAGCACTATTATTACTTTCATCAAACTCAACACTTAAATTTGTTGTTGTATTGTGATTAAGCTGGGAGAACATCATTCACATAAAAGAAAAGGACAATGCATAATAAGACAAAATTTTAAGTAACCTCTGTTGTGTTATTGTCAAGTCAAGGGTTAGGTAATCTCTATTTTTCTATTTTTATTGTTTGGGACCTGGTAACTTATTGTAACTGCGAATTTATGCAGGGTCCGGTAGCATATTTGAGACGTTGCGGCTTGGCAAACCTTTAATAGTGGTTGTAAATGAAGATTTGATGGATAATCATCAAAGTGAACTAGCCGAAGAACTTGCTGATAGAAAACATCTGTATTGTGCCGGTCCTCAAACACTCCAGCAAACTATTACGGATATGGATTTAAGTTCTCTCTCTCCTTATTCTCCAGGTGATGCTACACCGGTGGCCCAGCATATAAACAGTTTCCTTGGTTTTCCTGATGACTGATCTATAGAGCCTTTTTGCCCCTCTTTTGTGGTTAAATGCCATTGGGAAGGATGATAATGAATTTTTATGATATTTTGATGCCATAAATATTTTGGTCATATGAAGTGAATATTAGGTTAGTGTAAGCAATGTACTTGTGACACTTAATAGGGATGATATTCAATTTTGGTAACCTTCGGATGCATTAAATATTTTCAGTCTTAGTGTTGAATTGAAGAGCAATGCACATGAGGGTTGGTATTAAAGTTTTGGTCATCCGGGTGCCGTGAATATTCAGTTTTGGCGTTGAACTGAATATCATTTTCTATGCAAGCAATGTATATGTATTCCTGCACACTCTTTAGTTAGTTTTTATTATACACCAGGGAAAGAATCAAATATTAAATATGGGTAACACAATCTTAATTCTTAGTAGGTGAGTATATTTCTAATTCAAATTTGCATCTTATTTACATATTATGAGGTGATTATATTTCTATTTGATGTTAGATTTTTAACATATCCATACCTGTGGATAGTTTAATAAGAGTTTAGCTGGCGAAGTATAACCATCCCAATAAACTTGAATACGATAGAAACGGTAAGACTATAATATTATCTTTATAAGTGAGATTATATTTAGTTGGTACCGTGAGATTTTTAATATAAATAATTAACAAATGATTTGTATAAGTTAAATAATCAAGAAGAAACTATTAATATCGTAAGTTTTACATTTAAATAAACTTAATAATTTATGATAAGATTCAATAGTTGACCTTAATCATATTAGTTTTTATTAAGTTAAAATTTTAATATTTATACTATTTTTTATCCCATATTTGTTAATTTATGTGGTTATTTTATGGACAATTGAATATATTATTTATTGTAAGTAAAATAAATAAAAATAAAAGCATATTATGTTATACTTATAATTTTGTAAAAAGAAAAGCAATTTTTACATTTATATGATTTTGTAACATAAAGATGTTAATTAGGACACCAAACAATAATACATTACATGATGGTTTTCAGTTTCTCTGTAGTTGTTTATTTTTTTTAATCAATAGATGTATTTATGCTATAAAAACATATCAATGAATTAAAAAAATGTTTAAAGTTAAACAAGAATTTACCTTTCAAATATTATATCCATTGAAATATGAAATAATGAAAAAGAAAACAATAACAAAACAAGGGAAAACCCAGAAGAAAAAGAAAAACCCAAAAGTACAATATTTATGGTATGAAAAAGAATAAACAAAATTATTTTTAACATGTTTTTATATCACAAGTTCAATAACTCTAATTATAACAAAATTTAATTAAAATAATTTTGTAAGCATAAAAATCAATTAAGAAGATAAATTTAAAGGTTAAACAAGGACCAAAATTTGTACTCTATTTGCGCCGTCAAATGTAATAAAAGATATTTTTCCAAGCTTCTAATTTGCTATGTTGATTTCACATTGACAAAAACGTGAAAGAAAAATGTGAAATGTTAGTGCATCTAAGAGAGAAATGGGATCAAGTCAAGGAAGCATAGGGAACTATTGTGGACTGTGATGATTTATAACAATTTGAACATCGTATTTAAGCTTTTGAAGTTGTTTTTTGTCAATGGTCTATCTTTGTTGAATATGTAGGTAGTATTTGGTTAATTCCACACAAATAAAATTTTGTTAAGGCATGGATATATAAGTCAATGCTCCTAAGTAATATAACAAGTAACATATATGACCAACTACTTAAGAGAACAAGTTATGTCCATTGATAATTGTTGTTTTCCTGTGTAGGGTTGGTGTTGCACATTGGAGTCAAAAGAGGATTCTTTAAACCTGGATAGGAGACATGTTTTTTGTTGGGGTTCTATTAACATGATAACCTTGTAACACAATTCAATAAAAGCTTTATGTCAGCATAGTGTCCATGTCATAGGTAATGTGTTTAATGTATCAATATATAAAAAATTGCAGGGTTTGTATCAAAGTATGCTTTACAATATATTGTTGAAGAGCACGATCGAGCTAAATATGTTGGGTTAGATAAAGCACATTGTCCTTGTACCCTTAGATGTACTCTGGGTAGCATAACATTATAGTTAGTGCATGTGATATGGACACGATTAAGCTTTAAAGATATTTCATCTGATTATTGTTTAACAAAATTGTCTATTCAATAAGAGTTTGATGTGATCCTAAGTTGTAACATCCCTTTCGAGATGCCACGTGTAATTTATAAATCGTCAATACTTCCAAAAACATAACTTTGATACCATCACTTGAAAGTGAAAATTTCAAAAATTTTATTTCAAAAACTTTATTTCTTCAACCAAAAAAGCAACATTTTAAATCAACCAAACCAATATAAGTCATCAAAGGAAAGTTATTACAAACCCTTCCAATTCAAAATAGACTTTTACTAAAGTCAACTATTACATCTTATTAAAATGACAAACCATTTGATTTCCAAAAGCTTTCTCAACGAGCTTCTCCCAACTATGTTTCTCCGAATAAAGGGTAAGCTAACCAAATAAAACATCATACCACATTATATTGTCAACATCCAACTCACCTTGCATTATCACAATATATGCATAACCTCAATCAAGATAATAACCTATCACATTTTCCCAAAACCACAACATGCAATCATCAACATATTACTAAACGGTATGATATTCTCTCATAACCAATCACTCTACCTTTCCTCCGCAACAATGCCTCTTGGAAAAGACCTTTCCCCTATGTTAGAATTATTACTTCTATGTAGTATCATTAGCCCTATGTATAGGGTGTAGAGTGTGGGAAACCTCCTCCTATTGTATCTAGTTCTGCACCTAGGGTCCTATTGTAGTATGTTAGTTTTCCATGTACGCTTGTATCAGTTTTTCATTATAAATAAAAGAAAGCGAGAGAGGTCCAATAAGCCCACTAGTCATAAATTGTTCAGTTTCAATCTCAAGTTAGTATAAGAGTGGGTTGATCCCGTTCTGGTTTCTGTCTTGTCCTGTCCACCATCATTAGTCACCATCATTAGCAACTGTCTAGCTTGGTTCGTCACTATCTGAAGTTACCCACTGTTGTTTTAATTGTCCATCACTATTGTATGTCAGTCTATCGTTGTTCGTCCCCGTAGATTCGTTCGACGACCACCGGATCTGAATCACCTCTTCGAGTGATGGCCAACCTCGCGGGTGCCGAAGGCCAATTTGCTGCTACGCGTCGCTTCACACTCCGCTGCAGCCAGGTGCGTGTCCTTCACACGCCGCCTTCCCACCGCCATAACTTCGTCACGACACCATTGTAGGGATTGTCGGAGCTTCCTCTCTTTCTTCAACCTCCTAGAAACTTGTTTGCGTAAGGTCTCAAAGCCTGCCTTATGGAAATCACCCTAGGGTTTAGGGTTTCTCTTGCTGTTTTTTACCTCTGTTCATTATACTTCATCTCCCTGATTCGAAATGGCCACTACAAGTGGTATTTCATTTTCCGAAAGCCTTTGCATTACTTCCGAGAAACTAAATGGCCAAAATTATCTTTCTTGGTTGACTGCCGTCGAAATGTGGTTTCTTAGTCAAGGACATCACGACCACCTTGAGAAAGATGACAGCCACGTACCTATCAAAAAAGTTGAGCATTGGAAACAAGAAGATTTCCAATTATGTGCTCTATTGTGGCAGTCGATGGAACCACGACTTTTGATGTCCCTCTAAGCCTTCAAAACATGCCACTCGTTTTGGAAGAGGGCTCAAAATATCTATGCAAATGATATCCAACGCCTCTATGATTCGGCAAATAAGTTAGCATCTCTAAGAATGACCAACCTTGATATGATCTCTTTCATGAATGAAGCCCAATCTGTTATGGAAGAACTGCGAATGTTCTTGGCAATCAAATCTCTAAATGAAATTAAGAAAAAGATTGATAAGTATTATATGGTGATGATCCTCTGCGTTATACATCTAGACTTTAATCATATCAGAGATCAACTTTTGACCACTCATGAGGTCCCTTCCATAGACACTCTAATCTCACCCATGGTTCGTGTCCCAACACCTCAAACCCTAGAGACTCTTGCTCTAGTAGAACCATCTGTCATAGTTGCCAACCGAGGAAGAGAAGGACGTGGCACCAGAGGCGGAGGACGTGGAGGTCGAGGGCATCCTTAATGCACCTACTGTACAAGAATAGGTCACACCCAAGAAAACTACTACTCCCTCCATGGATTTCCTACCAAAACGGCCAATGTCTCTAAGGCTAAAACTGTTGAATCCAAGTTCACTGAGGACGAGTATCAAAAGTATCTACGACTCAAGTCAAACAACTTGTCACAGTCATCTTAAGCTCTAAGTATATCAACAACTTGCCTCTCTCAATCTATGGAAGGTCAAAACTCATTGGTAATTTATTCAGGTGCTTCTGACCACATAGTAATACCTCCTTGTTCTCAACCATTTCTTTTCAAGAAAAACATCATTTTATAACCCTTGCAAATGGTTCTAAAACTTCCTCAAAGGGAGTCGGTCAATCCATCCTGTCTCCCTCTTTAAATCTAAAATTTGTCCTTTTTGTCCTTAAGTGTCCATTCAATTTAATTTTCTTAAGCCAGTTAACCAAAATGTTAATTTGTTCAATAACCTTCGACCACAAAATCTTTTATTATACATGAGCGTGGTTCGGGGAGACAAATTGGAGAAGGATATGAAGTAAATGGATTATATCATTTTGGATCTCGTCCACGAGTGTCATGTGTTGTAGTTGTCATGTGCTATAGTTGCTAGTCCTAAAATGTTACATGATCGACTTGGCCATCCTCATATATCCAAATTAAAAAAAAAAATGTGTCTGAACTTAGTGATCTCCAAACTTTAGAATGTGAGTTATGTCAACTAGGCAAACATATTAGATCTACCTTTCCTAAAAGGTCTCAATCAAAGTGTAATGCTAGTTCTTCTATCATCCATTCTGATATTTTTGGACCTAATAATGTCTCATCTTTTGGTTTTAGGTATTTTGTTACATTAATTGATGAATATTCAAGATGTACTTGGTTTTATCTTATGAAAGATCATTCTGAATTGTTATCCATATTCACATCTTTTTTAAATGAAATCAAGAATCAATTCGGTCAAGTAATTAAAATCTTTAGAAGTGACAATGCCAAAGAGTACTTTTCATCTGCTTTGTCTATCATTTTGAGTTCACATGGTATCTTGCATCAGTCCACTTGTCCTTATACACCACAACAAAATGGTATAGCAGAAAGAAAAAATAGACACTTGGTTGAAACTGCTCGTACCATTTTGCTTGGTGCCCATATTCCCGTCCATCACTAGGGAAATGTCATCTTAACTGCATGTTTTCTTATTAATAGGATGTCATCTTTCTCTCTCAATCATAAGGTCCATTTCTCCATTTTGTTTCCAGATAATCCTCTCTTCCACATTTCTCCAAGAATTTTTGGTTGTGTATGTTTTATTCATGACATGTCTCCAAGGTTAGACAAGCTTTCTGCTCGCGCTATCAAATGTGTCTTCTTGGGCTATTCATGGCTTCATAAAGGGTATCGATTTTACCCTCCTAAAATCAAGAAATACGACATGTTTGCCAATGTTACATTCTTTGAACAGACCCCCTTTTTCTTTCCATTTGTTCAAGATATTCAGGTCATACAGTAGGTGCTCCCTACTCCAGTGGTTGAGTCCAATCTTTCCAATGCCTTTGTCAATCCAAGTCTTTATCAAGGTTCTCTTGAGCCATCATCTCCACCTATTGATACCCTTCAACACAGGACCTCAATGAATAGTCCAACTTTTTAAGAACATGATGAATCCCCCCTACTTCAGACTCTTCTCCTTCGTCTCTTGATACCATGACTCTTGGTGAAGTTGATTCAGGCTGGCCCATTGCTCTCAGAAAAGGTACTTGTTCCACTCGAAACCCATATCCCATTTATAATTTTCTTAGCTATCACATGTTGTTGCCTTCCTATTGTTCCCTTTTATCCTCAGTGTCTTCTATAGTTATTCCTAAATATGTAAATGAAGTACTTGATCATCCTGGATGGCGACAAGCCGTGATTACAGACATGCATGATCTTAAACACAATCATACTTGGGAGATCGTGCTCCACCCACCGGGCAAGAAGGTTGTTGGATGATGAAGGCTTGATCCCTACCAAGGATGATGGCCCATGGCACATGCTTAGAAGAAAGGGAGTTCCTTGGTCCCTTCCTTTGTTTTTATTTTCTTTACTTTGAGTTCCATAAAGTTGGCTTGGTTGACTATTTTTAAGTTGACTTGTTGACCTTGACTTTGGGTTGACTTGTTGGCTCAAAAGATTAGCTTAACCTAAAGCCAACATGTTAAACTAGCTTTATTTGTCTTGTAGGATAATCAAGAAGGTGGTGCACAAAGTAGACAAGTGGCACATGAAGACAAGCCCATGTGGGGGAGAGAGAGATGGAAAAGCTTTCTAGAAACATCTAGAAAGGATGACCAATGCCTTGGCCACCAAGAAGTCTAGAAACATCTAGAAGGAGCATCCACCTTGCTTTGGCCAAGAAGGCTTCTAGAATGTGTCTATGTGCTCCTTTGTTGACCCACTTTCTAAACTCTAGGTTTTGTTATTTGCATTGTAATCCTTTTTAGCTTATTTGTTTTTGCTAAGAGGCCCTAGACACTTCTATTTAAGGTGCCTCTAACACTTTTACAAGGGTAGAACATTTTGGAGAAATTATACACCTTTGTGTTTCAACCATTTGTGAGGTTTTTCCTCCTTAGGGAGTGAATAACTTTTAAGCCTAATATTGAGCCTAGACTCAAGTGGCGGCACACATCCACTCATCTTCAAGGTTGCCATGGCTTCTAGCCTAGCCTTGTAGTGGCGTGCTTTTCACATTTTTAGCATTCCTTTCCTTTCCATTTTATGTTTTCTTCTTCCTTTGTATGTGTATCTCGGGTTTTACTCTTTTTATATGTTTTCCACTCTTATTTTCTTTGAATCAATCCATCATCTTCTTCTCTTGAGCTTTGTGAAAGGAACCTTCACATCTAGATAGCATGTTATCTTCATGAATCTAATAAAGGAATAAGATAATCCTACATCATTTGGTATCAAGAGCTTTGGTTGTCCTTGTATGGTGTTTTTCATGTTCTAACCTTGTCTTGTGCATCTATCTTTGAATGGTCCAAAATCAACTTCTCTTCCATAAAAAAAAATAGTGTTGGTAGTAACGTGTGTGTTTTTAAAAAAAAAAATACTGCAACTAGCTCAAAGGTACAAAAGTAACGTTGTTTATATCAAAAGAAAATCATGTGAGTTTAGTTTCCAACAAAAAAAAGAATGAATGCATTTGGAGTTCTATGGAGAGAGTTATGATCAAATTAGTGAGCAAAGGTCAGAGTTGCCGAGAATACGAAAAATAACATTCAGGTTATGTCATGGCAATTTTTTCTTCGGTTTTGTGACTCTTTAAGCTCTTAAATGTTGTTGGATAACATGTCTTTGGATACTTAGTCATTAAGCTTCAAATCCATGAGTTTAAATGCATCATAGCATCATAGTGAAAGAGATCATTTTGTCTTTTACTGTCATACACCTCTCAGAAAAAGTGTTTTTTTAATAGTATATGTTGATAATATAACTATTACAAGAAATGATAATGTTGGAATATCTCAACTGAAGGAGTACTTGTGTAGACATTTTCAAACCAAGGATCTTGGAAGCCTTAAATACTTCTTGATTGAAGTAGCTTAGTCAAAAGATGGAGTTGTAATCTCTCAAAAGAAGTATGCTCTTTATATATTACGAGAAACATGCATGATTAACTGCAAACCAGTAGACAATCCTGTGGACCCAAATCAGAAGTTAACAACAAAAGAAGGTGAATTATTCTCCGATCCAAAGAGATATAGGAGGTTTGTTGGAAAGCTAATTTATCTCATTATTACGAGACTTGGTCTATTTTTTGCAGTTGGAGTGGTTAGTTAGTTTATGCAGGCTCCATGTCTTGGAAATTGGAATGCCATTATTCATATTTTAAGGTACCTCAAGAAAGCTTCGGGATAAGGTTTGCTATATGAAGATAAAGGAAATGTTCAAGTCTCGGGTATTATCATGCTGATTGGGCAAGCTCCCCTATTGACAAACGCTCTACTACGTGATATTGTGTCTTCCTTGGAAGAAATGTTATCTCTTGGAAAAGTAAGAAGCAAAATGTAGTGGCTCGATCAACCGCTAAAGCTGAATATCGAGCAATGACATCTATCACTTGTGAACTCATATGGGTAAAGCAATTTCTTTGAGAGCTTAATTTCTGTGAAATTCAAACCATGAAGATGTTTTGTGACAACCAAGTTGCTCTCCACATCGCATCAAATCTAGTGTTTCATGAGAGAACTAAACACATAGAAATTGACTGCCATTTTGTTAGGAAAAAAATGATGACCAAGGATATTTGTACTGAGTTTGTTGGGTCAAATGACCAACTTGTAGATGTGTTGACCAAGTCATTAAGGGGACCTCATATTGAGTTCATTTGTTCTAAGCTTGGTTCATACAATTTGTATGCTCCAACTTGAGGAGGAGTGTTAGAATTATTACTTCTATGTAGTATCATTAACCCTGTGTATAGGGTGTAGAGTGTGGGAAACCTCCTTCTACTGTATCTAGTTCTACACCTAGGGTCCTAGTGCAGTCTCTTAGTTTTCCATGTAACCTTGTTCAGTTTTTCATTATAAATAGAAGAAAGTGAGAGGGGTCTAATAGGCCCACTACTCATGCATTGTTCATTTTCAATCTCAAGTCCCTACTTTCCATAGACTTACAAACAACAACTCTACTTGCTCAACAAAGTCTTGAGTAAGAGCACTCTTGCTAAGCTCATTGATAAGTCCCTTATCTCTAGACTTTTTCTTAGCTAATTGCATTGTTATGGGTTGGTTTAAGGTGTTAATTAGGAGTTTTTAGCCTAGAATTAGTTTAGTAGGTTTCTAGTCTAGTTTTGCAAAAGCAATTTAATTAGATGTTTTTAATTCATCTTAGTGTAATCTTTAGAAGTACTGTTGGTATGGTCTAGTTTAGCTTGCAATATAGGTTCATAAATAGGTAATATCATATTAGTTTGGTCTTAGTTTGGAAACATAGGCTTAGAAATAGAGTTAGTCTAGTTTGTGGTCTAGTTTTATAAGCTTTTAAGAAGAGTTTGGTTGACTAACATCTATTGTGAGATTTTTTTGAGTTTAAATGCAGAAATAAAGATTAAGGCAAGCATTCAAATGTGCAAAGAAATCCATGGAAGAATCTGAATCAATCAAAATTTATTGAAAAAGGGCAGAGTTGACTTTTGTTGAAAAGAGTTTACCAGAGTTGACATAGTTGACTTTTTGATTTTCATGTCCAAATGACATGGCACTTATGGGGAAGTTTTAGAACATTAAATCACATTTGTACTGGTCTTGAAAGGACTGAAAAGTGGACAAGAGCTACATTAAAATTCAAATTCTAGTTTTAGCTAGTTTAGTTGATTAATATAACTTTAGTTGTAGCTTAGTGTAACATCTTAGGCAGATATTACTTGATAAAACAAAATTTATAAACAAAATAAGATTCACACGATCATCGCCATCCTTACCTAGAATCCCATCTACTCCCGTGTGACAAGTCACACGATCATCGTCAAACACAAATAGAAAGGATGAGCTTAAAAGGAATAAACATGCATAAGTAATAATATAAATTCTCACCCAAAATAACTTAACCAGTTTCTCATTTTTAAAGACCTTTATACCAAAAGGTACATAGGCAACCCTAGTCTCATAACCTATATAAGATTAGCACATACTCAACCATGGTCTTACTTAAGGATTTCATATGCTTCCACGAACTTGTCCGCTCGTGGTCTAACCCTACGAAACTTCTAGCTCGTAGTCCAACTCTACGAACCTCACCGGTTGTAGTCTATGACATGTAAAAGAATTAACAAGGCTTCACAACATGGAAATGATCTCAAAAAAAGAAAATATTTTCAAATCAACATGATTTCACCAAAAAAAATGAAAAGCACTCATGTTTTATCAATTAAGAAGCTTAAACATACATTTACTAATTGGTTCAAGATGAACAAAGCTTTGAACCAAAATTTAAACTCATACAAGAGAGTCACTTAGTACAAAATATCAAGACAAGTAAGGAAAATTAAGAAATAACATGGATTCAGATGAAAGAAACTAAGGCTTAGCTCATGAAGCCCTTAGATTGATTTTGCTCATGATACCATTTGTTAACTCTAAGCTTCATTGATGGAAGGGAAATGGAGTCTTGGTTGGGCAAAGATCAATGAAAGCATTGAGCAACAATTTAGTGTTTGGTTATTAAGATGGAGTATGGTGAAGGTTCTCTAGAAAGGTTAGGCCAATTTTAGAGGAAAGGGGCTAGAGGAAGCTCTAAGAGAAGCTTCAGCTGAGTGACTCCCAAAGAAAAGTGGTTTGAGTAATCTCGACAAAGGTTTACTATACATTTGAGAGTAGTTTACAATGTAGTATACAATAGGGTGGAGACCTCAATTTATAAGAGTGTAGGTCTCCAAATTCTGGATGAAAAAGGGAGGGAGAATTCAAATTAAATTCCTCCTCATGGCCTAAACTAGCTCCATATATCATGGATCAAGTGTCATGTAGCACTCACATTTTACATACTTTGAAACATGTGCAAATTCAGTGATTGGCCTAGGGTTTTGATTGGGCCTATGGAAGCCTAATTAAAACCTTAGATGATCTCTCATGATCCCAAAAGCCCATTTATTTGAAATAAAGCCCAAATACATGGCCCAAAATGAAAGCCTATTCTAATAAACCTAAATACAAATAAGTCTTATGTACCTCACCAAGAGAAGTCGTCCTTCCATGGAGGTTTCCTCCAAAGACATCCTCATTTTCTGTTATGGCTATATATGGATGTAAGCCGCTTAGTTTTTTATTTTGGTACATATAAATCTTTGGGTCCTTTGAAGTTAGCTTTACACAATATAACTTTTACAAAATTATCAACTAATGCAATAAAAAGTCTTCTTTTTATAAAGTAGGTTAAAATACCTTTTTGATCCCAATTTTCATCAAGTTTTTTCAAATAAGCCCTAATTTTGGTTTTGTGTTCAAATAGGTCCCAATTTTCGTCAATTTTGTTCAATTGGGTCCTTTTTTGCTAACACCGTTTAAATTATTAACGGCCATGAATAGTGACTGCCACGTGTCACTTTGTGGTTTTTTTAATATTTTTTAATATTTTTTTAATATTTTTTAAATGTACACGTGTCAACCTAGGAGCGTGCCATGTGTCACTTCGTGGTTTTTTTTGAATTTTTTATTTTATTTTTTTGAATTTTTTTTGAATTTCTTTTGAATTTTTTTAAATGTTCACGTGTCAACCCAGTAGCGTGCCACGTGTCAAAGTCAATACCTATATTCAATTTGGTCCCTATATTTGTTATTTTTGTTCAATTAGGTCCCAATTTTTGTTAACATTAACCAATTTGGTCCCTATAGAAGATGTGACCAAATTTATTTTTGGGTTAAATATGTTTTTGGTCCTTCAAGTTTCAGCGAAATTTGGAATTAGTTCCTTATCAAAACTTTTGACCAATTTAGTCATTTATCTTTCAAAATGCGTGAATTTAGTCCTTTTAACCAAATTTTGTTAAGTTTATTTGACGTTTCAAGCACATTTCATGATAGTATTTAAATTATTTATATTGTTTGACACATTTTTGCTTCAATGTTAACTTAATGACGTGAATTTTAATATATTATATAAAAATATTTAATAAAAAATGTGAATTTTAATATAAAAATTAAATTTGGTTTTAATTTGGAGAGGGACCAAATTGGTTAATGTTAACAAAAATTGGGACCTAATT
>Ga0209589_1010451_pt1 | contig 13521 bp, 4 predicted proteins | sample CowpeawhiteBW_FD_187525 | JGI IMG/M metagenome (GOLD analysis project Ga0209589, IMG submission 187525) | Root nodule microbial communities of legume samples collected from California USA - Cow pea white BW (SPAdes) (version 2) | ecosystem: Host-associated > Plants > Roots > Nodule | place: USA...
ACGATCATTGTATATAAGGACTGTATGAGAGTATAAAATACGTATAGTGGTTGCTGTTTCTGTTAGGAAGTTAGTTAAAAGCTGTTAGTAACTAATAAATAGGAAGAATGCATTCTGTTACAGGGCAATCATTCATTCTTTTCAGAAACCAATTCCTCTGTATCCTCTGCACTATTGCATATGAATGTGATTCGGATTCTATTCTCACATTAGGATCCCTATTGTTTGTTATCAATCTTCGAATACCCTGTATTCCTAGTTGGTTTTATCACCATGAGTTTAATTTGTAAATGATTATGATTAAGATAAAAATACATAATGACGTCTACGAATTTGGGTATGTTAAAAACTTGAAATAAACCCTAAAAAGATAGGTAAACCACACACGCAGACACAAGGAAAACAATAGAATAGGACATAAAAGAGAAGTCTAATTTATTTTTCATTAATCAAGGCATGGACCCGAAATCTTAGTTAACTAATCAATGTCTCAAGAATTGACCAAAGTCATTTTCTTGAAGGTCAGAAGTGGGTTTCATTTTATTTTCTTCCTCAAATTAAATTCCTACTTGGATTCATCACTTCTCTTTATTTCATATCACATTTGGTAATTTAGGTGTGTTAGGTTGACAGTTGGAGTTGCTTGATAACTTCTACTCTCATTTTCCAGAACCTCTAATTGCCATAGCCAAATTATATATCTTAGTCATTCATGCACACAACTGTGAAATTCATGCATTTTGGACTATACTATGGAAATAAGAACTTTTTGTTTCAATTTAACTTATTATCTCACATATTCAGACAAGTCTTAGCCAAAAATTAATACATGTGATTTCTACAAAAAATGAAACACGTTTTAATTTGGAAATATTAAGTTTTTTTTGTCCTGTCAGATCCCTCCAACTCATTAACTAGCAGTACACTATGTTTTTATGATAAAATAATGCATATTAATTTTTGGTATAATAATGAGAAATTTCGTAAAGGATAATCATTAATTAAACTCCTTAACACTTTTAAAGAAAGATGCTTTCAAAAGGTTTAGCATTGGCCACAGAAAATTTCCAACGGGCACGAGTTTACCTCATCAAGATGGCATGAATATGAAGAAACAGAAGTCAGAACTTCATATATCATATCCAAAACAAGTAAATAAGAATCAAACTTGATATCATGATGATGTGCACATTGCAAGCATACATGCATACAACACTAACAAAAAGTTTTGGTGCAGTTTGTTCACAGCGTGGAACCAATCATTGCTGTGCAGAAGATAGAAAAAGCAACGAATGAACAGAAGGGGTCCTTCAGCAAATGCTCAAGTTTGAATCTACAACAAAGCGAGGGTCCCACATGTCCACCTTGTTCAAAGTTCAAACATCCCTCGCAAGTGTGTGTGTGTGTTGTGTATGTGCACTTTATGCTTTTGTTGTTGTAACAACAGCCCCTGCTCCACCTTCATCAGATTCCTCAACTCTTCTCTCTCAGCTTCCTTCTTGGATTCTCACTCACATTTGCTTCACTTTTCTTATCCTTCTCACTGCCCCACTGTTGGTTTTGGAGTTTTGTGCTAAAATAAAGCCTGTGACTGTCTCAGGGTTACCTCTGTTTTTTTTTCCCCTTGTATGAACCGGTGAGTTTATGGTCCAACATGGTACACGTTTTTCTAGAACATGTCTGTTTTTTTGGTCTAACATTATTGCTGTCGGTGTTTTTTTATCTATCGGGCAATGTTTTTCAGTAAGGGTGTTTTGTGTTAGCGTTGTTCTTTGCTGATGCTTCGTTGTGTAATGGGTTTGCTCTCCCTCTCTTTCTCTTTCTCTGTTGTATGAGTTTATTTGGTTGTCAAGAATTTTCTGGGGACGGAAATAGTTATCTTTATTTGATTTAAAGCTAGATTTTGGTATAGGAAAAAGGTTAACTTTTTGCAATATGGAGAATCATAGTTTGAATCTCTGCGATGAGAGATGCTCACATTTAGAATCGGATGGTGTTTTTGAAAAGGATTGTGTTCAAAAGGACGCTCACTTATTGTGGAAAACCAGAAAATAATTTTGCTCAAAGCCGGTGTTTGCCTTAGTTGGATTTTATCAAAGAGTTGAGTCGTTTTTCATAAATCTAAACTTTTTCTTGGCACAGTAAGATTTTCCCTGTAGAAAGAATTCAAATGTGAATATTTCACTTGGGTAAAATATTGAATTCAACTCCATTTGCGTTGTGTAATTTTTTTCCGTATGCTGCTTCTATTTTGGTCTTCGATGCATTCCTTGATTTCTGTATAGTTGTTATTTTTGACTAATTGACCTTTCGGATTGACAAGCTGGGTTGTTATCTGAAATCATTCATTTATTCTTTTTTACAATTTGCTGTGTGTTATTCAAGACAGTTATGCCAAGCTGTAGCTTTTAAGTTTTCTCTCAGTGTTGTGGTTTTCAACAATGTATTGAACAAAATTTATTGAGGGCACTGAAATCCCGAGTAATAGCCTAACAAATCCAAGTTTCTAGATTAACATTTACGATGTTATTGAATATTAACCATGATTTATTGTGTGTTGATGTAGGCCTATGAATGGATTGGAAGATGAACAGGGAACAATAGCAAAGAAGTGAAGAGGAAATGAGAGAGGAGTCAATAGGGCTGATTATTGGGGTTTCCATAGGAGTGGTTATTGGACTAGTTTTGGCAATTTTTGCATTCTTCTGCCATAGGTATCATCGAAAGCGTTCTCAGATAGGCAATAGCAGTTCTAGAAGGGCTGCTACCATTCTAATCCGCACACATGGTGCTGATTCTTGCACCATACTATCAGACTCAACCTTAGGTCCAGAATCACCCATAAAGTCTGGAAGGTATGGCCTACCCTTCTGGCTTGAGGGGTTTAAGAAGAGTAGTAACATGGTCCCAGCATCTGGTTTACCTGAATATGCATACAAGTAAGAGTTTGTTTTTTATACCTAAGTTTTAACTTATAATATCTGTCTTTTAAGATAAAAGCCAAAGGGTAACTATTTTGTATGGATATGTTTAACTCTTAGTGACTTCAAATTCTAAGCAAGTGAAATTCAAAATGTTTGACTGCGTTTGTGATTCTATCTGTTAAATGTCTTGTTTGTAATTCAGGGATTTGCAGAAAGCAACACATAATTTTACAACGGTCATAGGACAAGGTGCATTTGGTCCTGTTTATAAAGCTCAGATGTGTACCGGTGAGACTGTTGCAGTTAAAGTTCTTGCAACTAATTCTAAGCAAGGGGAGAAAGAATTTCACACAGAGGTTGGTTGATTGATGATGTTGCAGTTTTACAGTCCTTATCATATTCATTCATTTTCTGCACTGCCTTTCTTTTCACTCCAGGCTAATTTCCAATTGCAACCTTTAATGTTCTACCGTTTTCTCAGGTCATGTTGTTGGGAAGATTACACCACAGAAATCTGGTGAATTTGGTTGGATATTGTGCAGAAAAGGGGCAACATATGCTTGTATATGTATACATGAGTAATGGTAGCTTGGCATCCCACTTGTATGGTAGTAAGTCATCTTTTTTCTTTTTTCTTTTTTTATCAGAAAAAAATAAAATTAATAGAGAACACTTGGGTGATCTAACCCTTTTACATAAAAAAAAAAAATTCTTACGACCTAAAAGATCCAATAAAATGTTCAAAGATGTATAACAAGAAATCACATACATACAAAATTTTGTCCAGAAAATCTTCAACACAACCATACCGTTTGTGTTCTTCCACAAATAAGAACTAAACAAGTTAGTTTTTGGTATGTGATGGATAAACATTAAATTCACCACCACCGCAACTGAACATCTCTTGTGCTTCGGTCGTTAGGTTCATTTTATCCTCATAACTTGTTTTAGGAGTAGGATCATATCATCCACATTGCACGGGAACTACCTAAAACCATCTTTTGCTTGATAATTTTGTTATCATCGCCGGTTCAATCATTGCCCCTCTCTCTTTCTATATCATTATTTCATTGTTGCTCTCTGTATGGTAGTAAGTCATGTATTTCTCCTTTTGAATGACATGTGTAGACTGTTCTTCTATACAAACTTTGGTCCCTGAACGTATTCACGGAATAGTAGTGAACTATTCTATGCCTTTCAATTGTTTATTTGGTGTATTGGATTGCAATAATAGATTGAACAATATTATTTTCTTGTCTCTGTATTCAGGTGATGTGAATGAAGCCCTGTGCTGGGATTTGAGGGTCAACATAGCTTTAGATGTGGCAAGAGGCTTGGAGTATCTTCATGATGGTGTAAGTTTCCATGTGATCTGAACCAATCAAACTATAACTTATATATTGCTATAATTGTTTGTATTGTCACTTCAGGCAGTTCCTCCTGTAATCCATCGAGACATCAAATCTTCCAATATTCTGTTGGATCAATCCATGCGAGCCAGGGTATGTCCTTGTTACTCGTCCACCATCTTTACCATTAAAAAAGTAGCTTGTAAATTGCAGGAAATACACACACTACAATAGTATTGCAACTTTCCATGGTCATTTGTTGTTGTTAGGAGTCCAGTCCAAATTCTTTGCTGAGTCTTCAAAATACACAAATATTGGTATATTAAAAGAGAAACATTGCTAGAAACTCAGCGGATAATCCAAATTCATTCGTTAGGATTAAGAATGCTTCATAGTTGTTAATGTTGAATCAAGCAGGTTGCTGATTTTGGACTTTCAAGGGAAGAGATGGTGGATAAACATGCAGCTATTCGGGGCACCTTTGGGTATCTTGACCCTGAGTATATATCTTCAGGAACATTCACCAAGAAAAGTGATGTATACAGTTTTGGAGTGTTGCTCTTTGAAATTATAGCTGGCAGAAATCCTCAGCAGGGTCTTATGGAATATATTGAGCTTGTAAGATCTCTTTCTCTCACTCCAAACCATACTGAGAATAATTGTTAGTGCTTACAATCATAGGTATATTCTTAGGAGTGGTAGAATGAGTTACTTATAGTGGTACTTAAATTTTTAGAGTTCCTCCGTAATGATTAGGTTCTCTTGTGCTTAAGTCCTAATATGTATGTAAATAATAAAAGATAACATTCAAAATTAGGTTGTTGTTTTAGAAGAAATCTATGATGGTCACATCAATATATTCTTTGAAGATATTAATGTGTCTAATTTATATATGATCTTTTACTTTTGTTATAATAAATATTTCCACTTTCTATTTCAATAATTAGAGTTTGTTAAGAAGAAACTATTAGGTTGTTAGGAATCATCATAGTACCTCTTAATCACTTGTAATCAACTATTATTAATTTTATTTTAAGAAAAATGTTATTAGATTTTCCTTTTTTTGTAAATTAAAATCTTGAATACAGATTACATCAGAATGATTGTATGAGATCATAATTTCATAAAGATCCATCGAGATCATGAACTCGATTCTAAATTGTCTAACAAGTTCTTCTTGTCAGGGCAATTCAATACAGTTCTTCAAATACTTTTAATATTGTTTTACTGTTGGAATTGAACTTTAACAGCATAATCTACCAAATAAATAAGATATGCATTAAACGAACATTATAAGATAAAACTTCCATTCAAGAGTAGCACTTGATGACTCTATCTGATGAAAATGTCTAATCTTGGTTGAATGAAAGAAAACATGTCGAAGTCAAAAGTAGTTGTCAACTTGTAAACTTTGTTCACTTAACACATCATGCATATTCATTTTCTGCGCTAACCAAATGTGATTGATGGATGATTAGGCAGCAATGAACATCGAGGGAAAAGTTGGGTGGGAAGAGATTGTGGATTCTCACCTTCAAGGAAACTTTGATGTGAAGGAACTGAATGAAGTTGCAGCAGTAGCTTACAAATGCATCAACCGTGCCCCAAATAAACGTCCTTCTATGAGGGACATTGTGCAAGTGCTAACAAGGATCCTTAAATCAAGGCACCATGGGAATCATCACAACAATTCCTTGTCAGCCACAGATGAAGTTTTCATTGATCCTGATCAGCTAGAGACCGTGATTTCAGTCACTGACCACAGGAGAGAAGAATCTAAGGATAATCCTGCGACAGAGGTGTTTGAGGACTAGAATGTTGTTTCATCTTAACCTCATTTTTTTTCGTTAACTTCACCTTTTGATTTTGGATTTGCTTGTACATGGTTGTAGATTTGGTTTGTATACGGTTCAGTAAATGTTCCATCTTTCTTTTTCTTTGCCTTGTCTTGCAGAAATGATACACCCAAATTTGTAAACTAGTACTTTCACTAATGGAATTGAAGAGAAAGATAACTTTTCTCACAAATTTTAATAAATTTATTAGTTCTTATAGCAATTATTTTAAAAACCATACAGACAATATAATTAATTATGCAGGCATAACTATTTAATTCATGTAAATGTCATCACTATGAAAATTTAAATAAATTTTTTTATTCATTCTAACTTACATAGGAATGATAAAAGAAAAAATATCTTTTTGACAAACAAAATTTTGACAAAGTTAACAAAACTTCTAAAAATAGAATTAAAATTAATCTTTTATTTTTTTAATTAAAATAAAATAATAAAATAATATTTTTTTACCTAAATAGGAAAGTTTGTCAAAACTTCGTTAAAAACACTTTGTCAACATTCATGATAAAATGGGCTTTGGTTTGCCGGTTGAAATCATAGAGGTGCATGAAGAAGCTCCCTAATTCTAGGGTTTTGCTTCGGTGTCCTATTAAAGAAAAGGGTTTTCATATCTTTCTATGTAAATCCAACGAAAATATGACATGTGTTATCATTTTAAATGATGTGACATTATTTTAGTTGACAGTCAAATCATATATGGTCATAGAAAGATGAAAAGATCATGTGTCACCACTCACCACTGTCCTAACCACAAACATTGAATCATTGGAAGTTCTTCCTACCACCACCAGCATACCCCAACCGCGCCTCTCTCATTGTATAGAGACTTACTGAGCAACCATCGTTGTTTGACAGATATACCCCGCCAGCTTATCAAAGGGGTAGTCCATGACAATGACAAAAATAATCGTGTTGATAACCTATATGGTGGAGCATTGTAGTGATTAAGGACATTGAGTGGCGATGCTGATTTTGTCCTTTGTTTGAATGAAGACTCATTGCATATTCTTGTTTTAGTGTTGGACTATAGATTTGGCCCGCGAGTCTAGAGGTTCAAGGCTATTTGTCACGTGTTGAGTGTTGGTTATTGGTTAAACTTTCATGGGTGAGGTGTGGAGAGTGAAACCACCACTGACAAGGATTGGGTGATTGACGGAAACTGAGTGACCAGAGTTGGGTTAGATAGTGATCGGTTACAGATATTTAGAAGTGGTTTGACTGTCAACTAAAATAATGTCAAATCATTTGAAATTCATTACATATGTTATGTCACAATTGTTACATCAAAACCTCTTATTGTAAAAGGGTATGGAAACAACGCCATAATTCTAATATATCATATTGTTCTAACTTTACTATATAAGATAAATTTGTGTTGTCATTGTCTTAAAAAAAAGTTTTCGTTATTTAAAAGTAATTAATATAAATCATCAATTCTCTCTATTATTTATATAACTTAAAGTAAAACAAGCAGGATTGAAAAAAGATTAAAAATTTATAATTTTGTAATAATCAAACCAAAATGAAATCCAAATGAGAAAAGTATATGTATATTTAATAACAAAACAAAACACGTCATAATAACCATTTTTATGGGTCAATAGATTTTATTCGAGGCCTATAATTTATAGAAGTTATCCTAACAGCTTTTACTTCTTAAACCTGCACAATTTCTTCACGCACCCCTTCAAATCTTTGAAATGATCACTTTTACCCTGCGTATATGATTTTCGAAATACATGTTTCCGAAACTTTTCAAAGTTTTCAGAATATATATTAATATATATATATATATATATATATATATATATATATATATATATATATATATATATATATATATATATATAGTTGTCAGAATAAATTGGAACCCGCGAGCCAACCTGGTTCACCACGGATTTGGACTGGGTTAGGTTAAAATTTTTTTACAAATTTTAATACGGGTTGATTTTTTACCCGACTCATCCGGATTGAACCTGTGGTGAGCTGGGTTGGCTTACCAACCTGCAGATAAAAGGGTCACACAAGTGTATTTTATTAAGTTGGACTTTACATTTGTATCATGTTAGGTTTTTTTTTAGCCAACACATAAATAATTTGTATTTTCTTTTTATTTTGATGTGTATTTGGATTGTATTAAAGTTTATTTAGATTTTAATTAGAATTATAATTTAGTTTTGACTGAAAAAAAATAAAAAAATTGTATTCTTTTAATTAAGTGAAGCCGTGAGCCAACCCGTTTAATCCATCAACCCGTGGTGGGTCGAGCCAGATTAGCTTACTAAATTATCAACCTGTAGTGAATTGAGCCGGGTCGAGTTACCTATTTTGACAACTCTAAATATATATGAAGCTAGATTTTTGGAACAAAATTTTCGGAATAAAATTTTCTAAATAGGATTTTTGAAACACAGTAAATGTATTTCAGAACAGGTTCTTCGAAATGAAAATTTCAAAATATATATATTGCCTTTCCAAGGACTTTTCTGAAAAACTCCTATATGAAATGTGTTCGGAAAAGAATTTTTCGGAACATATAAAATGTGTTTCGAAAAGAGATTTGCGGACATTTTTTCTTTTTCCTTTTTCTTCTTCTACAGTGTTATTTCTATCCTCTTCCTCCGCAACATGACTGACAATAGAAGCAGCAGCGAGAACAAACAACTATAATAACAGTGGTGTGATACAATGAACCAGGGTATTTCACTATTTTCCTGACTATGAAAGTGCAGATAGTAATTATAAAAGTGCAACAATAGTCTAACCAAAATTACAAAAGAACATGGTTTGATTTTGGACTTAAACTTCACATAAAATAATAACGGAACGACTTTTGAATCAAGAAAATAGCTAAACTTTTCACAATTTATTTAAATTAATTTTAAATACAAATATATTTGCAGTATATTTCAAATTGGACCACGCAAGATGATGTAATGTGTTTAGTTTTAAATAATATTTAGGATGACAAAATGCATTCAACTCAATTTTTATATTTGGGAACAAACTTAACAATTATTATTTTAATCTTAACTTTTTTTCACTCAATAGTAACATAATAGTAAAACTTGGTGAAGTTACACTTCAAATAATTAAGGCTACATAATACATTGTTAGATGGTGGGTTGACTTTGTTCAGTTGACTTTGTTTATTCAACATTAATTACGTGCTCCACGTTGTAAGATAGAAATAATATCTAATGCTCTTCATTTTTTTTTTCTGGAAATTGTGTTCTGACTTTTATGAAGTCCACATGATTGAAAAATATAAATGAAAATAATAATGAATTAATTGAAAACAAAACGTGAATCGAGACTCTTACTTTTTCTCTCTCTTACCCTTAAAAATGTCACAAGAAATGATCTTGATTTTATTCTTCAATAGGAGAAAAATAATTTTTAGTAGCCATTACATAGTGATAAAATGGCGCTATATTAAAAAAAATGAAAAATTATATATTTATAATATATTTCGGAGCCTTTTCTCTTCGCGGAAGCTATTTTAATGTGTAAGTTATCTTCTCCTCATAGATTTACCTTTTCATAAGTGTTTTTCTTTATCTATTAGTTGATTTTTTTTCTCAATCATTTTCAAATTTGTTTTTCTTTTGAAATTTCAAATTCCGATAAATCCTAATTTTAATTACTTTTGATGTGTTTTTGTATTGGTTCAAGTTATTTTTTGCATTCCATTCTTCTATCTCAAGTTCCTCACATAGGTAAGCTTTTTAATCTACAGAGAGAGAGGAAGGGTAAGGTAAAGTAAATTATTTATATTAATTATTCACTCAACAAACAAAGATAAACAAAGCTTTTTCAATCTTACCTCTCTAGTATGCTTCTTCATGTTTTAGGAGCAAAAAATTGACACATAGAAGCAGGTCTAGTATCACTCGTGGATGTCTTGCTCTAGAATGAAAATCATGACAGAAGAACTATCCACATGTTTGTATCGTAACACTTTCCCCTAATTTTTTTTTCTAAATGTTTATTTCTCGCCAATTTCGTATCTCACTTTTGTTGCAATATATGTTTGTTTATCTTAATTTGTGTTTGGATCTAGAGTTGGTATTATTAATATGATAAAACTTAGTAATCTTGTTGTATTTCTATTTACATAGTTTGAAACTACCAAACATGGGGAATCTATTTTAAATTTTGAATTTTTTTGGATTATGATTATGATTAGAGTAAATTTTGAGTTGTTGGTTAAAAATCTGAGATTTAAATTGCGAAAATGGTTAATGGTAGCTAGAGTCCTTATTGATGTGCAAGGAAGATGATTTTCCAAATCCTATAGTAAGCATCTACTCTTTCTCTTAAGTACTTGAATATCAATCCTACCTTATTTAGAATTGTGACGTTTCTTATATATATTTAAGCGTAGTGTAATTGTAATTTATACTCAAAGAATTCAATTGGCGCCACATAACTTTTGCCGGAAAAAGGCGCGAACCACCATGTCCCTCACCCAAAGCGCAGTAGATGCAGCACAAAGCAGCCCACCGGAAACGCTATCATGCCACCATGAAGCTCACTTAAACATCTCCATCAAACCATTGTGAGCTTCAGCGAAAACTAGATCCCACCATCACAAACCAGCAGCGACATGAACAATGGAGGAAGAAGAAAGATTTGGAGTGGGTTGTTTGAAGGAAGAAGGAGACGACCACGTGCTCTTTTTTTATATTTTGAAAAGTTGATCGATTCTTATGTATGTTGGTGAAACAACAAACATAAATTTATGTCTCTTTTATCTACGTCTTACCTTGGTCAGACGTAAAAAGTCTGTTTTGTTAGTGAACCCCAATTTCAACACTCAAATACAAATCTAACCATATATTCACAAATCACAATTCAATCAAATTACACCAATCTACAAACAATTCACAAGATAACAAAACAATCAATTCAACCATAAATTATTAAGCATTCAAATTCAACAATATAAACTAAATTGCATAAAAATAATATTAACTTCCCTTACATTGATTAAGAAACTATATATCTCCTAGTTGCTTCTTAGAACTCTAGTTCTGGCAGGTTGCTCTACCTACACACAAAGAATAAAGATTCACCTAACCAAATAATCCTAATCAAATAGAGGTTCACTTTGAACCCTTTAACAACACATGCAAATCCTTATACCCCACATGCAAAAAGTTTCTTAAAAGACCAAAATGAAGGACAAAAGATGAACTTACTTTATTTGAGATTCTGAATTGGGTAAGATTGTAGACCTCGATGCCAGAAGTCTTATGACGTACTTTAATCTTCAAACAAATGAAGGATGGAGTCAAAGATCTAGAAAGATGTAACATCCCATTTTAATAGCTTAATACTACTAAAATAAAACATTTCATTAAGAATATTCAGAAGACAGATAAACTAATGTATATCATAAATTAGTACAGTCTTACAAGATAAGACTAAAGTAATATCACTTATATACATTCTCTAGCTACTATACTAGAATCCTATTACAATACCATAACTAACATGATCGAAAGTCACTCATCACCCAGACAACTAACTTATCAACATAAAGAGGTGCCTCTACACATATATTTCATCTGCTCACACCAATAAGGTGATCATTACAAAAGAAGAACACAACACATACAAACAAAAAATAAAAGAGTGTAAGCTACTTTACAAAAGAAATAACCATATAACAACTAAACTCATTACATCAGAAAATAACATTTCAAACATTCATTAAAAAAATACCAAACATACAATTACAGACTTTCTAAACTCAATTATCCGGATCTATGCATTAACTAAAATATAAGAAGTTGTGCACCTACAATAAAAGTGGATTGTGGCAAAGACCATGGCTCTAATTGGCCTAACCAACATGAATCAATTTCCTCTAGATAGGGTAAGTTACTTATCGCATCGCCATATTAGTGATCCCACCCCTAATCTCTCCATAAGAACCTCCTTCAACTCTATATGAGTTTGTAAACCTAGTAGAGTATAGGATAGCTTCTGACCAACACATATCCCTAGCCAATGGATAACAATCTACTAGTGAGAATTGCATTTCTTCCTTAGAAGCCAAGACTCAAAAATAAGGATGCAATTTAACTTTAACCATTTCATTCCACCAATTCACTTTTATACTTATAACCTTATCACTTCTCCAATAAACATGATTTCACACCAAGTTCCTCTTACCAAACAATCATACATAGCTCATTCATCATATTCTTGAATAATCTTAATTCATCACATTCAATTACAATTTCAAACATATATAGACACAAAGTATATTAAAGCGGTGAAAATCATTTATCTAACTACATACTTCAAAACAAAGATCCCACCATTCAAAGTGAAGAATCATGTGTCTAGGATCAGCTGTTAAAATTTTAGCTTGATCAGACGGTCAATGAAACTAGAATCATCATTTTACCAAGAGGATGTAGACTAGAAAAATAGGGTGGCGCCCTGATGCTCCATTGACTTCTTGCGTCTGACGCTCTAGAAGTGGTGCCCAACGACACCAAGTTAGTGGCCTAATGCTTGACAACACTATAGCGATGCCCGACAGTGTATCAAAATAACAATTTGGGGAAATATGTTATCAAGCAGTTCAACATACAACTTATCAATTCAACACAACATGTAACATCCCTAAGGAATATCACTGATAATAAATAAATAAAAACCGAATTACAATAAAGTCCGCATTTAATATAAACCATTTACCAAAACACGGGAAATTTAAAACTTTAATAGATATAAAGTCATAAAAACCAAGAGTTCAAAATTTCATGAAACTGAATTAAAAGCAATGGCTCTCGCCAAGTTTACATGAGGTTCTCAAAACAAAATCATCAACATATACTATATGTATATACAAAATATCCCCTGCTAGCCCTCACTCCGAGTCTATGCATCTCCTGGACCACCTGTCACATCATCTGCTCCCAGATAACAAGATATCCGATCATCGCCACACACACACAGATAGGGTGAGCTATGCACAATAAAATATAAACAGATATATGTGAAATAAACATGCTTCCCAACCCAAAATAACATAATTAAGTTCATAATTTCCAAATCACCCAACGATGACCTCATAGTCCTTCATGAGTCATATGCATGAACTAGGTCTTGGGACTTTCCTATGCTCCCACGAAACTAACTCATTCGTGGTCCAACCCTATGAGCCTATCCCGCTCATAGTCATGCCCTAAAGACTCCTCGCCTGTAGTATAAACATCCAAGTCTCATAACTTTGACCTTGACACGCACGCAATCACCATACTATGGACTCCTCGTCCAATAGTAGCCGACGGGAACATCACAGTTCCTTGCCCATCGTGCGCCCGACACATGCAATCACCATACTAAGGACTCCTCGCCCATTAGTAG
>Ga0209589_1010454_pt1 | contig 13519 bp, 3 predicted proteins | sample CowpeawhiteBW_FD_187525 | JGI IMG/M metagenome (GOLD analysis project Ga0209589, IMG submission 187525) | Root nodule microbial communities of legume samples collected from California USA - Cow pea white BW (SPAdes) (version 2) | ecosystem: Host-associated > Plants > Roots > Nodule | place: USA...
AAAAAAAAAAAAAAAAAAAAAAAATATAAAAAATACAAAAAAAAAAATATTATATATATATATATATATATATATATATATATTTGTAATTCATAGTCGACTAGCTGACAAAAATATTAAAAATAAATAAATAAATTTTTAATATATTTCATATGAACCATTACATAATCTATAATAATGTATAAAATCGATTTTTTCTTTTATGTCCACTTCTCAAAATACTAATTTTATCCTTTAAAATATAATTATTTATTAAATTTTTAAAAATTGATCATTATTTTTACAAATTAATTATAAAATTGTTTATCTATGTTTCTTGTCTTCTTTTTTTATTTATTCACGATTATTCTTTTATCTTTTCTGATATATTTTACTTTATTTTTAATAAATATAATTTTATTTTATATATTACTTTAATAATATTATAATATCATTGTTTACTATAATATTATATATATTTAAATAATCATTCACAAACGTTTTCGCGGTATATTTATGTTAGTAAATTTATAATTTAAATTAAAAATTTGTAGTGGGATAAAAAATTAATAAAAAATAAAAAAGCACGTGCATAAGGGATTGAGTGTCGACTTTAAGCCCACGTATGAATAAAAATAATTTTAGGGGCTTTTAAGTAAAGGTAAAGTAAAAATCTACATTTTCCCTTCTCTGCAAAAACTTTTTATCCCTATGCCATTTCCCTTTATGATACCGTCCTCTATCACTTTTTCTCTTCCAGCGCCATTTCCCCGTTACTGTTACAATCAATTCTCCATTTCCTAATAAAGCAAATAAAATATTCGTTTTAGACTTTCAACAATTTCAAATATTTTTTATTTATTATTAATATTTTTTATTAAATTAATTATAAAATTATATTTAAGGAAAAAAGTTAAAAAATATAGTATTAATATAGTTATATTAAATTAATTATAAAATTATATTTAATAAAAAAACCTCAAAAAAGATTATTACTAATATAATTCTATTAATTAATTATAAGTTTATGTTCGAAAATAAAATTAAGTTAAGTTATTCTTATTGTCTGTGAATTTTTATTGATATTAAAATTAATAATTAATGAGTTAAAATATTTTTTTAGTAAATTATTATTTGTTTAGAAAATATCTTTATTCTCTTATAATTAATTTAGATTTTATTTTTTTATTTTATCTCTTCTTACTTTCTTCTCTCCTAAGAGTCATTTTTGTAGGGTTTTTACATATTAAATTCCTTGAATCTTACCTTGAATTTTGTTATCTGTGTGTACCAATTTTTTCATCCTCATTTCTAGTTATTATGTTTTTCCTTTCTATTCGTGTTACTGTTATTTTTTTTTTATTTGTATTAGAATTAAAAATTTGTTTCCTTTGCCTAGTTTTATTTCTTTGATATTTTTAATTTGAGGATTTTGAGTTTTTTTTTTCATATATCTTGTCCATTTACTATCGAGTTGAGATGAACAATAATTTTTTTGAATTATTTTTATTAATGATTAATCTTAAAATAAACTATACATGTTTGTGAAAAAGTTGAAAATTGAGAAGAAGAAAGAGACTTGAGACTTCAAGATGCTACAACTCTACTATCAAGTTTATTTTCTTAACAACCAAAACCAGGTTTTATTATTTTAATTCATTCGTTTTATATAGTTATCTTTAGTAGTGTTTTATATATTATAATTTTTTTTCATATAAAGGTATATACATATGTCAACTAGAAAATTTAAATCAAACTATTCAAAAATCTAAAAGAAAAGAAGAATTGAGACTTTAATTGCATACAAATATGAGCTATGAATAAATTTATAAAAATAGATAAGAAAAATGAATTAGAAAAATGCTTAAACCTTGAAAAATCTTTAAAACGTGATCATTTGTTGTATATTGATGAATTTGATTTATTTTCAAAATTAAATATCTTAAGGGAAATTATAGGTTTGGAAAATGATAAACCAATTGACATTCTTAATTATATAAAAATAATAGATTCTTTTCTAAATGTATATATAGCTTATAGAATAATGTTAACAATTTCATTGTCAGTTGTTTCAACCGAAAGAAGTTTCTCAAAGCTAAAGATAATAAAAACTTATTTAAGATCAACAATGTCTCAAGAAAGATTAAACAAATTAATCATATTAAGTTTGTCTTAAGCTTCCCAAACTCTTCTTGAGCCGCCCTTGCCTAAGATGGATTGGGATTTTTTGAAGATTGATGAACATGTTCATGAGAGGCAAATCTATTCAAGGGTTCATTGAGGGTGAGGTGAATATGCCTAGTGCTCGATTTCAGCTATTCCAATGGGAGTTACGAGGTAAGGATTGAAACCCCTTTTGTGATTAATTTGCATTGACAAACCCTAATGCTTAAGTGTTAGTATGTTAATAGTGTTCCCAATGTTGAAGTTGAAGGTGATTGAGTTGTTTATGAGGAGGAATAAATGGGTGGAGTTAAAGGTTCTTAATATAGCTTAGTTTTGAAGGTATGCTTTCTGATTTTGTAAAATTGAACTTGTTATTTGATTTTGAAGTGGATTTGTTATTGAAAACAATTGATCTCTCAAGGTATAGTAGAGGGTTTTGGTCTGAAGGTGAATTGTGCGACACAAGATTGGAAGGTCAGTTTTGGATATTTTTTGCACTTTTAGGCTTCAGTTCTTTATAGAACCAAAGCCTATAGTCCCACAATAATTTCAAAAATGTCACTACATCTTTAAAGGCTTTGTGTTTCGCGAAACTGAAGCCTATAAGGCTTTGTGGTCCTGTCTCTACGAACCTCCTCGCTCGTAGTCCAACTCTACGGACATCCTCGCCCGTAGTCCAACACACGTGATCCACCAACTACGAACCTCTCCGCTCGTAGCAGCTCTCAAGTGTGAGCACGGAACATACGAACCTCCCCGCTCGTATCCCCACACGAGAGCATCAGGATATGAACCTCCCTGCTCATATCATCACGTGTTCACCACCAGCCATGAACCTACCCGCTCATGACACAATCAGCATCTCCTGGTCCAAGTCTCACATCACAAAATCAAGACGAAAATTAAGAAAAGCACACTGCAATATAAGAGGTACATACTCAAGCTGGTCTTAGGGATTCCAATGTTTCCACGAACCTACCCACTCGTGGCCCAACTCTACGGACCTCCCCGACCATAGTCCAACTCTACGAACCTACCTGCTCGTAGTCCAACATGCGTGAACACCTACTATGAACCTCTCCGCTCATAGCAACCTCAAGTGTGAGCATGGAACATACGAACCTCCCCACTCGTATCCCCACACAAGAGTACAACAGATACGGACCTTCCCGTCCGCATCAATCACGCATTTCCAACCTTTGTTACGAACCTACCCGCTCGTAACTAGTCCAGCATATCCCTGACCAAACTCTCACAAAGAGCCATGCAAAACACACAACAAAGCAAACTACCATAGCACTATTGCCTGGCGCAGCCCCTACGCCGTTAGGCGAAGTTACAACGCAGACTACCTGACGGTTCTCATACACCGTCGGGCGCCACATGCTTTAAAATCCCCTGTTAGTAACCATCGCCTGGCAGCCCAACCCGTACAACCAGGCGCCACACCAATAACGTGAGTTTACTGAGTAAATCATCATAGAACCCATTTTTGCTATCCCAATTAATAAAAAGTATATTATTATTATTATTATTATATACATCTTCTAAACATATTGATCTTTTATCACACCTTCATTAAATAATTCAAAGACTTTAATTTAATTTTATACATCTAAAGTACGTATTAATATATAATATATATTATTCTTACGAACACCCGTATGGTATAAATTATTAAATCCTTATGAGATATAATATCCTAACCATTTAATAAATATTATAATCTACGTTATGTATAATAAATTAATTATATAGGAATTTCCCAAATTGCATCGCACATAATTACCTCTATACCATATGTGTTTTTCTTTTCAAATATGATAATGATTTTCACTCTATTTATAATGTTACTCAAACAATTTAAGCTATATAATACGTAACATATAAAATAGAAGTATTTTATACTTTCCACAAGCAATAACTAATAATTATATAATAACACCTTTCCTTTTATATACATAATTAATTTAATATAAATCAATATCGTACTTACTAGATTTATAGTACAAAATATATACATATATATATATATATATATATATATATATATATATATAAATATTATATTTTTGTATAACTTATATGCTACACCTAATAGAATTATCCTACAGCAAGGCCCCTTTAAAAATTAATTACAACCTAAAAATTTCATAACTAGAAAACTTGAAAATTCAGAAATCATCTCCTTACCATTATACATAATTTTAAATAAATCAAATTAGTAAAAGTGTCACTCTTTAATGTTGCCAACCCTTAAACCACAAAACTTCCTTTTCATGCCAAAAAAGTTATAAAAATCATTTTAGCACCCCTAGTTATAGTTGCTACTGGCGGTTATATGAAGAAATCCTAATAATAATTATCAATCATTCTTTTAGCATAAAAAAATCTATGATTACCTTTCATTTATAAAACAAATTTGCACCTTTCCAAATTATTATACATGATAGAGGGAATATTAACACCCCCACGTAGTCAATTTAATAACATTTTTTTTTTCTATATAAAAAAAATCATATACATTTTCTTTTCTTTTATCTACTTCGATTCATTAATTTAAATATCTCTGATTAATAATATTCATATACTATATATATATATATATATATATATATATATATATATATATATATATATATATATATATAAACTTGTTAGAAAACTAGTCCTACCTAATCTCCAAGTTCACTTACCATCTAAATAGAATTGTTTCCAACAATTTAGATTCATACTCTACACGCACATATATATATATATATATATATATATATATATATATATATATATATATATATATATATATATATACATTTCCGCCACATATATATTATTATAATACTAATATCTATACCAAAAACTATATTCAAAACTTTCACGTATAAATCAATTATTAGTACTCTAAAAAAACCATCACACCACATATTTCTTTTTACCAAAATTCTACATCACTTTATAAATCAAAACTATCATTGTTTAAATAAAGAACAAACACTAGTAATACCAAATTGTGATAATATCTTTTCTTTCTGTTAATTGCTCGACATTTTGGTTTGTAAAGTACTATTTACATCTAACAAATCGCATAGAATATCTAGGACAAGATAAAATCACTCACTATGCATTCAATCCACAAAATTATACATGTTCTACAAAACACTTCACCAGTAAAGCAAATAAACATTGTCTTCTAAAGAAAAACAATGCAATTTGTTCAAAACTATGGTTGCACCATAATGGCCAATTTGGTTTCGAAAACTTCATCAATAGTAAAACATAAGGTTAATATATTCACTCTAGCCAAGATTCAAACCCACGTTCGCATTCATAATATATTGGTAAAATAAAACCCAATTAAAATATCACACTAATGGCACATACAATACTCGAACTCAAGTCCTTTCAACATAACTAAGTACTCTTAACCACTTGAGCTAGTACTATTTCTTATTTATGACTTGTCAAAAAATTCTCTTAGGTTATTCTCAACCCACCATTACTTGTACTTTATTAATTATTATTTATATGAATTTCCTGGATCTTACACAAAGCACTTGGGGGACATTTATTCTTCCCTCAGACAAACTGCTCAAAAGGTTCCACTAATCAAAACAAATATTACAATCCAAGTACACAAACTACTATTCATTATACGAGTGCACAAATGACTCTTGATTCTCACGAGTACGCAAATCACTCTTGGTTTAATCTTTTTAATATTTCCTTGAGACTAAGAACTCTCGGTAGAAAGAAAAATACTCTCATAGAGAGCTTAATTTAACCTCACAAAGAATAACTCCACAAAGTGAATGATTTATAAAGTATTTTACACCCACAACAAAGAACACTTTATATGATCATTGAATGATTGAAATAATTTTTTATAGTAGACGTGTTATTCGTCTTACTTGAACTCTTTAAATAGCTTATTGGAGATGTCTGTTGCAATTTGAATAGCTAATTTAGGATTATGCAAGATATTCACTTAAGCTTCAAAGAGAATCTTTGTTTTTAATGGTCTTTGACGCTTGAGAAGAAGAGATGTAATTTTATTCATCTGAGCATTCTTTCTATGTTTATGCTTAAGGAAGCAATTCAAGTAATATTTGCATATGTCACAATTAATTGCAGTTAAACATAATCATATAAGTTCATTTGTTTCCCGAAAGAGAAAGTCATAAGATTGTTGCTTCACAAAACCAATTTAAGTGTAGATAATATATTCGTTGACAAAAAAAATTTCAAATGCTTAGTGTAAGATCCGAGAAAATTAAATAGTTAATTAAATAATTATTTAATAAATCCAAGTAATAGGAGCCTTTAAGGAATTTAATGCGATGTGCTATGACGTGGAAAAGTACTAGCTTAAGTGGTTGAGAGTACTTTGATTGTGTGAGAGGACTTGGGTTTGAGTCTTATGAATGCCAATTGTGTGTTATTTTAATCTGTGCATTATTTTATTGATATATTTGAATGTGAGACGTGATAATGTAATCCTAAAATTATAGAAATTATTATAAATATGAATTGGTTGAATTGGTTGTGCATTTGACTTGGTAATTGATGTGTTGTGGGTTCAAACCTTGCTAAGAATAAGAACTAAACTTTACTTTTGCCTAATTTTATTTTTTGCATGGAGACAAAAAGATAGAAAACCCAGTGGTAAATATTGTTAGAGTATAAGAGAAGGCTAAGAGAGCTTTTAGGTTAGAGACACATCAAGAATTTGAATTTGGAGCAAGGAATCCTGGTAAGGGGAGCTACTTTCGCATGTTTTAAATCCTTTATGATGTATTGTTTCATTGAATGAACCTTATTGCATGAACCCATTCCCTCACTGTGTTGTTTTCGCGATTCTGGGTTTCTGCCCAGAAACCGCTTGGCGGTAAGGCCCGAGCCGCCAAGCGGCTCATCAATATGTGCATTGTTTTTGTTTCTGTCGGCATGAACCGCCTGGCAGTGCTCGCGTCATTTTGGCTTGTTTTGATGTTGTTTGAACGGAAATCAAGGTGGTTTCTGTAATTGATGTGTTTAGATCCTATTTGGGGCATTGTTGATAGGAAATTAATTAGAATTGTGGGTATGGTACAGTTTTGGGACATACTCATGTATGAGAATCTGTGATCATATGCTCTAATGTGAGAAGGCAATGAATTGGGGTGGATTCCAGAGAGCAAGGGTTGAGTAAAATTTAAGAATTACATTGAGAGGAGAAGTCCAACCTATTTTAGGTAAATTGCTATAGTTTGGTTTGATTGACAACAAGGTCGTATATTAAAGGAGGCTGAAATCACTCGCAGGGATGGAGAAGCCTAGGTTTAGGTTGAATACTAGTGTACCACCTAGCGGCACTATGCTTGCCGCCAGGCGATGGCGAGGTGCAGTCACTGGGTTGCGAGTTTGAGCAATGGAAAATGGAGAGAGGAACCTAGGTGAGTGAGTGGTACTAGAAATTTATTGATGAAATTGTAAGGAACAATATAATTATAGTACTGAATTGTGTGAATTGGAAGAGGTTGGGAAGTATGAGTATATTATGGTGTAATTGTAGGAAATTTAATTAAAGAAAGGGAGAATGATGATTCTAATTCAAAGTTCCAGGTTTGGGAAGTATAGGTTTGCTTGGGGTGTACAATTGGGACACGAGATAGTGTGTCTTAGTGAGTTAAGGTATTAGCTATGAATTGTGTAATATGGATTGAAAGTTAAATGAGTAGAAGGTGTATTACTGTTGTAATGCAATTAAGGTATGTAATGTGCTATAAGGAACTGTACTGTGTGATCTCATTTGGAGTTAGGTTGAGTCATTGGATAATGATGGAAGAAATTGGAAAATCCTAGGTCTTGTTATGAGATTAGGAATGGGAATTATAGGTAATGGGATCGTTTGTGGGGTGCCAGGGAATCAAGAATGAGAGTTGGATGAATGAGAGTTCCTTACTACCTTTGAGGAGTTAAGAGAGTGTGAGATAATCTGGTTGCGGTGCGAAAACAGAAATTGGTACGTTGCTGATACAACATCTGGCGGCTGGAGCGTGCACGCCAGGCGATAGGAACTCCAGGGAGGGTTCTGCAACGATTAGCGCCTGGCGGTAGAGTAGGATCCGCCAGGTGGTAGCGGAGAAGTAGGTGTTATGTTCATGGACCTGGTGCCTGGCGGCGTAGCTTGAACCGCTAGGCGGTCAGCACTGGTTTCGCCTGGCAGCGCTTGGGGTTGCGCCAGACGATAGTGTTGCAGACTATGACTTGTGTGCGTTGCTTTTAAGCGGTAATCCTATACTTGGATTAGGGGATGTTGTGCCATGAGCGGGTACGTTCATGAATGGTGGTGAACATGTGATGATATGAGCGGGGAGGTTCATATCCAGTTACTCTCGTGTGGGAATACGAGCGAGGTAGTTTCATATGTTTCGTGCTCACACTTGAGAGATGTTGCGTGCGGGGAGGTACGTGGCTGGTGGATCACATGTGTTGGACTACGGGCGGGTAGGTTCGTAGAGCAGGGCTACAAGCGGGGAGCTTCGTAGAGGCATGACCACGAGTGGGCAGGTTCGTGTGAGCATCATATTCCTGAGTCCAAGGCTAACTATTTGTGTGATTAAAGGTTGAAAAGCCTTGGGGTTTAAGGTCTTGGCCAAGAACTAATTAGGTTAAATAAGATGGGTGTGTTATTATATTCTGTGATTATATATGTCATTTCTATTTTTATCAGCTCACCTTTTTCTGTTTGTGTATGGCGATGATCGTGTGATTCGTTGCACGAGAGCAAATGATCATACAGGTGATGCTGAGGATGCTCAGGCGACAGAGTGAGGGCTAGCTGGGATTAGAGCTAGGGATTTTTATTATGTTTTCTTTTATGATTACGGATTTTGGAAATTGTAATGCTTTTAATACTGTTATTTTATAAATTTTGGCGCGTGTTTAAATATTTTAAATTCTTCTTGTGTTTGGGAATAATAATATATCGTCTATTAAATTCCATTTCGTATTTTTATTTATTTAATTAAGTAATATTCCCTAAGGATGTTACACTTAGTTTTTGTCCAAAAAATCATGACATCATATTTATAACTTAGGTTTATATTGATCATATGTACCAACTATTATACAAGCTTCATTACACATTTATTGATCTATTAGAAGGTCTATTTTAGCTACCATAATGTTCACATAATATTAAACACATAACACTTAAAATGTTTGTTATGATCAAAACTAATTAATGGCTTACTTGTTTAAGACCACCTGATAAGGTACTAAAGATTATATGCCCTAGGGTCTCAACATGAGGCATGTGATGACCCTAGAAAATAGAAAATAATTGTGTTTTTTAGATTTGTAAATAATAGAGGTTATATGAAGAATTTTTTTTCTTTTTATATTGTGCCAATTAAGGATACAATAACTCCGATTTTTAAATGGGAATTATGTGTTCTCTTAGCAGAATCTTGATGTTTTCAATATTTGTACTTAATGGCATGATGGTGCTAGTAATATGAAAGAAGAATCATTTGCATGCATTATTCCTTAATAATAATCATTGTGTTTGGTATGTTTATTGTTTGGCTAAAGAGAAGTTATTACATTTCATCAATTTCATTTTTAAATTTAGATTTCATTATAAATGTGTTTCTCTAATAAACATGATGAGTTACAACATGTTGATCCAGGTAAAATAACTCAATTATTGGAGATTGGTGAACTTGAAGCTAGTTGGGAACTAGTTGGAGCCTACATTTTCATTTTATTTTTACTACAATAGTGGATCTCGTTTGGTTCTCAAAAAGGTAGGATTAATGGATCAAATTATCATTAAAGGGGTAATAGTGATGCTATTATAATATTTTGTCTTGAGTTCACTTACTTTTCACACAAAAAACTAGATTATGAAAATTATTGAGTATTTGTCGAGCTTAACAACAATATTCTTGTAATTTATTTAATATTATATAGTTAGTTTGTTCCACTACTAAAACAACTCATATTTCCTGTCAATTTTGTTTTGAATTTTTTTTAGGAAATACTTATAAATTTTGTTATGAAAAAAAATTTGCTAGAAATTGATGCCAATTTTTTGCAAAATATTTTGTATAAAACACTTTTCGTAACAAATTTTTTGTAAGAATTACTTGTGAATTTTATAATTTTGTAGGAAATAATTACCCACGAAGGAATTACCTGTCAATTATTTCTTAGAAAAAATAACAGGAAAAAGTCTTTTCTTGCAATTTTTTTTAACAAAATTTACAAGAAAATTCCCATGTAATATGAGAAATTTTAGTAGTGTTCTACTAAATTTTGAAATTTGATTTAAAATTAAAGAAAAAGATTTGTTAACATTAATGTATAAGAAACAAGACGTTGATATATTTTTTTAATTCTATTTAAATGTCACATCATAAGCTTTCTACATAAAAAAAAGATTAAAATATCTTTTTGGTCCCAATTTTCGTCAAGTTTTTTCAAATAAGTCCTAATTTTGGTTGTGTTCAAATAGGTCCCAATTTTCGTCAATTATGTTCAATTGGGTCATTTTTTGCTAACACCGTTTAAATCATTAACGACCATGAATAGTGACTGCCACATGTCATTTCGTGGTTTTTTTGAATTTTTTATTTTATTTTTATTTTTAATTTTTAATTTTTTTTAAATTTTTTTTAAATGTACACGTGTCAACCCAGGAGTGTGCCACGTGTCACTTTGTGGTTTTTTTGAATTTTTTATTTTATTTTTTTGAATTTTTTTGAATTATTTTTTAAATGTCCACGTGTCAATCTAGTAGTGTGCCACGTGTCAAAGTCAATATTCTATATTCAATTTGGTCCCTATATTTGTTATTTTTGTTCAATTAGGTCCTAATTTTTGTTAAGATTAACCAATTTGGTCCCTATAGAAGATGTGACCAAATTTAATTTTTATATCAAAGTTATAATGATGTGAATTTTAATATATTATATAAAGATATTTAATAAAAAATATGAATTTTAATATAAAAATTAAATTTGGTTTTAATTTGGAGAGGGACCAAATTGGTTAATGTTAACAAAAATTGGGACCTAATTGAAAAAAAATAACAAATATAGGGATCAAATTGAATTTAGAATATTGACTTTGACACATGGCACGCTACTGGGTTGACACGTGGACATTTAAAAAAAATTTTAAAAGAAATTTAAAATTTTTTTTAAAAAATTCAGAAAAAATTCAAAAAAACCACGAATTGACACGTGGCACACTCCTAGGTTGACACGTGTACATTTAAAAAAAATTAACAAAATTAAAAAAAAAATTCAAAAAAAATTCAAAAAAACCACGAAGTGACATGGTCGTTAATGATTTAAACGGTGTTAGAAAAAAGGACCCAATTGAACAAACTTGACGAAAATTGGGACTAAAAAGGTATTTTAACCTATTTAAAACATTGAAAATATGTTTTACATATTTTTATTATTTGTCACAAAAGCATTTTTAATATTACTTCAAAACATATTTATTTTATATTTAATGACAAGTTGGTGAAAGTATGAACTTATGAGATGCTAAATAATAGAAGATAGAAGTGTGATTAGTAAAATAAGTGTTGAAAAGTAATGGAGTGTAAGTAGTAAAATGTAGGCGTGCAAACAGTAAATAGAGTGTCAATAGTTGTGGGAGTGCAACGTAGTAAATCGTGCGGTGCACCAAGGAGGAATTTAATGCAAGACAGCAAAAGCGTGGGGGTGTGCGAAGGAGAGAACGTTGGTGTGCGCAAAGCGAAATGTAGGTGCAACCAACACTTAATATTAGGTGTGTGTTGTGTGAATATGAAGGTGCAACAAATAAAATAAATAACAGACAATTAAACACGCAGGGGTGTGGGGGTTAACAGAATATGAGGGTACACATAAATAAAGAGATAACTTGATATTTTAATCCACTTTTTTTGATTCACTTTTAACTCACTACTCTCATCACCTTTAGATCATCTATTTTATTTTTTTGTAGTGATGTAATGTGATGATCCAAGGATGATGAGAGTGGTGGGTTAAAAGTGGATCAAAAAAAATGGATTAAAGTATCATTATCCATAAAAATAAAAAGCGGTGCAGGTAATAGAAATGGAGGTGCATGGAGTAAAAGGGTGAAAAGAACTAGCCCAAACTAATTTTTATTTTATTTTTTAAAGGATGGTTGTGTTTTTGACACTGCCAACTTTCTTTTTGACAAAGTTTTCTTTTGACAAATTTAAAAAAAAATTATCAATAAAATTAAATAAATTATTTTTTCTTATTTTTTAATTAAAATAAAATAATAAAATAATAATTTTTACCTAATTAGAAAGTTTGTCAAAATTTTGTTGTCAAATTATATTTTACTTTTTAGAACCAGCAAGGTTTTCATCTTCTTCTCTGTCCGCAAGGCAGCAAGATTTGGTCCTTTTCCTAGAATTGTCAAAATGGGTAACTAGGTCCGACCCGGTTCGATCCATCACGGGTTGATGATTTAGTGAGCCAACCTAACCTGGCTAACTTTTTAGCAAATTAAAAAAATTCGAATCCGACCCGGCCCACCAGGGTTGGCGGGTTAAACGGGTTGACTCACGGATTCACTTAATTAAAAAAATATTATTTTTTTTCAGTCAAAACTAAATTGTAATTCTAATTAAAATCTAAATAAACTTTATACAATCCAAATACAAACCAAAATAAAAAAAAAATACAAATTATTTATGTGTTGGATAAAAAAACAACTTAACATGATCCAAATGTAAAGCCCAACTTAATAAAAATAAATAAAAACACTTGACTGACTCTTTTATCTGCGGGTTGGTGAGCCAACCCGGCTCACCACGGGTTCAACCCGGATGAGCCGAGTTCTAAATGAGCCGGGTCAAAAATCAACCTGTATTGAAATTTGTAAAAAAATTTTAACCCAACCCGATCTGAACCCGTGATGAGCCGGGTTGAGTTGCGAGTTCCAACCCATTTTGAGAGCTCAACCTTTTCCCCAGTTAATGTGTATCCTCCCATTTTTATCTTGTGTTATCCCTCTTCTTAGGGCAGAAGAACCCTCGTGCCTCTAACATCAAATCACTTCAAGAGGAAGTGGCGGTTGCGGATTTGTTTGAAAATATTTTGAGAAAATTAATTTTATTTGACGTTGAAAAATCAATTTTAGTTTGAAGAAATTAGAAAAATTTAATCTTTTTAATGTGAATTTTTTATTTATAATTAATGCATCATCAATCCAGCTTCTAAAAATTTTCCTTTTTTGTGTATCACCTAGCAGCATTACAACAAAGTATAGACTGGAACACTGAACACTTACCGAATGAAGAAAATGAGATAGCCTGTTAAGCTCCAAATTTTGAATCTCTATGCTGCATTTTATT
>Ga0209589_1010455_pt1 | contig 13517 bp, 7 predicted proteins | sample CowpeawhiteBW_FD_187525 | JGI IMG/M metagenome (GOLD analysis project Ga0209589, IMG submission 187525) | Root nodule microbial communities of legume samples collected from California USA - Cow pea white BW (SPAdes) (version 2) | ecosystem: Host-associated > Plants > Roots > Nodule | place: USA...
AAAAACACAATCTATAATGAAAACAAATAATTAAAAATATCTTGATAAATCTTTTTAATCTTTATTCTTTATTATATTTGATTTTATATTTTATTATTTATTAGTATTAATTATTATGTTTATAAAAGAAATAAAATATTTAATTTAATATTTATAATAAAAAAATCAAAATATTTATTGTAAAAAAAGTTTCAAAATTTTTGGGGGGGCCAAGGCCCCTCCTGCACCCATGATGATCCGCCCCTGGCTACAACTTCCTAGCCTAAGCCAAGCCAAGTCTCCTTGACGAAAAGATTCCCCTCCTCAACCTAATCATGTCACATCACTCCCTCAATGAACCTCTTCACCGTTCTCCCTCAATGAATTCTCATGTAAAGTGATAAGCCAAAGAAATAAGATTTTTTTTCCTAAAAACAATTTAATGAATCAGTAAACCACTCCTAGAACATGTAGCAAACAAAACTGGAAAAGGTTGGGGAGTTGGTGTACCATATAGGACCGAATGGTCTACAACTAAGCAACTAAACCCAAAGTCGAGAACGTGTGTACATCACATCAAATAGGGTCGAATTATCGGCAGGCTGGCATGTAAGTGGTCCTCTCGCCCTTACTTTCTTAGCATGAATTAACTTAGAGAAAATCGCTGAAGGACCTAGCAAGCTTCCTAATAGAATTGGCCTCTAATAACAGCCCTAGGCAGCCTCAACCAAAGGCCTCAAGGCTCAAAACCAACAACAAAACCACTGTATACATAAGGTGATAAGATAAACAAGTAAAACAATTAGTATAAATACAAGTGGACCCAAGTAATTAAGGAGACCTTTTTCACTAATCACAAACTTAGAGATTTGACCTAAAAAGGAAAAGTCTTGTGTTGACTTGAGCGTTGGAGTCTCTTTTGAAGGTACACCCCAGTTTTACCAAGAGAATGACAAACATTTGACTAACGACCACAGTAAGTGGGAGAAGAATCCATTCAGAAGTCTAGAGACCTTCGCGAAGTGCTATATTGACCTCGTAATACATACATACATACATACATATATATATATATATATATATATATATATATATATATATATATATAGTGTGTTTCTTTTACACTAATGACACTTATACTCATTATTTGTAAATAGACATTCAACTTTCATTTTTTCAAGGTTTAATATCTCTTTTAGTCTTATTATTTGTAGCAATTGTTTAAGGTTTTTCTTCAATTTTTTGTAAACTCATTGTGGTTCCAATATTTATTAATAGTAGTCAAAATATGATCCCTTCCTTTATGTTGACATTAACTAAAAAATGATGACTTGGTAAAATGATATGAACACTTTTCTTCTTGCAAAAATACAAATGCATCACTCTATCAAGTCATCACCCTCTAACAACATTAATTTTGATCCAATGAAACAAATCATATTGAGTAAAAAAATTGAAAACAAAAATATTGAACAATTGCTCCAAATATTAGAAGCAAAAATGGTATTAAATTTTTTTTAATAAAGGACACTTATTTCCTTATACTTTTAATAAAGGCTCACCCTACTTCCTTATTCGATTGATAAGGTACAACTTTTAAATTTTTTGTATACAAAAAATCTTTAATTTTTATATTTTAAAGCTTTAGCTTTTAGCTTTATAATTATTTATTAAAGTTTTAGTAAACGTGATATTGTTAAATAAAGCAATGCAAGTGACTATTTGTTCACATATATAACAATTAATAACATTTATTAAAAGCATGGAAAATAAGTGTCATTTATTAAAACAAAATAAAAAAGGAATGTCTATTATTTATTAAACTATACAGAAGATAATATATTCTTTTAAAGCATAAGGATATTAGAGTATCGTTTTCCTAATCCAAGGCTGGTTAACAACATTTTACCCAAGGATATTTTCCATATCTAATTTTATATTTAATACAGCTCATTTATCAATTAGCATCAGACATTCCTAAAAGGCATTTAGATAATGGAATCAATTCCAGGTTTAGTGGGAATCCAAGATGGAGGAACCTGCCAAAAGGAACCACACAACAGTATAGATATCACAAAGATGGATGCTTTGCATCTTTCATTAAAAAAAATGACAAGAAAAAGGTGTTATATTCAGATGTTTATGCATGTTCTGTAGGGGACCAGTGTTTTCACTGGTCCAGCCAAATCTGCATATGTGCCTAAATTCTTAAAACTAAGTGGAGATGCCGCCTAATCACAACTATTGAGGTAAGAACACTCAAATAAAGAACATTAAGCAATGATACATTCCAAATTGTTTCAGAATAAAGACCAACAACATACCAATGCAATGTACTTTGAGAACCTTGGATCCACTTTATGAATAAAATGAAAGTCATTCAAATAACTTTCAATTAAATGTCATTGATTGAGAATCCTTTTAACTTAATCTGATACGAAACCAAATATGTAGTATGTAGGCGGCATGCACCATAATCATGCTCTGTAAGAATTCAATTAGTGTATATACAATATTGTAACACTTAAGATGAAAATTTGTCAATTTTTATCATAATTACCTTAAAGAGAAGGCAATAATTTCTGATGATTGACAGTATAAAAGCACTTTCATCAAACTCATTTCCAATTCGAGGGAACCCAAAATCAGATATTCTCACTCGATTGAATGGTTGCCCAATTGAGATGCCGCTAAAAAATACTGATCTATAAGAATTACGCCTGTAATTCTGTAAAAGATTAAAGCAAGTTATGAAGTACGATTAACACTCGCTCCAAGTAACAAGAAAACTGAAACTGGACCATTTCAATGTAGATACGGTAAAATGTTTCAAGATCAAGACTGGATGCTAGGAAAGTTTAACTAGTGCATGGTAGTTATATGCCCTGACAAAAAGAAAAAAGGAACCGCTGTTGACAGAAAAAGATGAAAATACTGAAACAAAGGGAAGTTTCACCACCCTTTCTACACAAGTCTCAACTGGAACGTTGACCACATATCCTCTCTCTCTCTCTCTCTAGTCTTGGACCATGTTGATCAGTTAATGGGATGCCGGACGAGTGACCCTTGGCCTCACCGGAGTCTTTGATGGACTTACCCTACAGAACAAGGGAAAAAATCAATATGGCTTAAATAAATTTAGTTGAAACTTGCATAACAGAAACTATGCTTAGGGAAAGGCACCAAACCTTATAGGCTGAGATCCCAAGAGCATCCCACTACAGTTTAGTGCAATAATGGCACTTTCAGCCTGCTCAGTAAGAAAAAAGTGCCAGTCAACATAATCTTCCGCTTGTGCAAGATAACACAATTCATTACAGTGAAAGCACAACACAAAAGAAATCATTAAATCTTTAGAGTTTATGTAAATGCTCTTGTGACAAGCTTTACGAAACGAGAGAAAATTTTGATTATTCCATAGGTCACCAGTATATTCATCCATTTAAGAAAATAGAAATATTAATTCATGCATCCTGTACTAAGGAAAACCATATATAATCTGTAAAGTCCTCTTGATGGGTTAACAATTATGCTTCTAGAAGACAAAGAACGGGTCAAGAGATCAATCAAATCTAACTCATCCATAACCCATTTGAGGTATCTAGAACAATAAACAATAATTGCTAGGTAAAAGCTTAATTCTTAGCAAGAGCTCATTCTTTTAAAAGAGACAAACTCCTTTAACATTTTACTCTCTTAAAAATACACATCGTAAACAGAACAATGAAATTTCAGTAGATTCATGACCATAATGCTGGCTGAATATAAACTAACCCTTTACCTGTATAGGGGGGAAGTAAGTGGAAGAATGTCAAGTCAGGGACTACGTGAATATCAATGTATAAAATAATAATACATATACTTTTGTGAGAATTTTAACAAAAATACTGGTTCATATAACAGCAACAAAAGCCTTATCACACTAGATATGGTTGGTTACATGGATATAAACTACCCCTTTACCGGTGTAGGGGAAAGTGAGTGGAAGATTGCCAAATAAGGGACTCAGTAAACGTCAATATTTAAAGTAGTAAGACAAATATACTTTTGAGAGAAATTTAACACAAAAACTAGTGCGTATAACAATATAATAACAACAAAGGTCTTCTCACAAAAGTAAGGTCAGTTACATGGATATTATCACAGTAGGTAAATTTTAACATCTCTGGGCTCAACTAATCGAATTCTGAACTATATTCTTCAGCATGAAATCTCTGTTAACCAAATCCTTCAAATTCTGGTGCATGGCATGAAAGAATAGTGGAAGACAATGGAGCTCAAAATTAATAGAGAATATTATGAAATAAAAGTTATTGAATTGTTACAGTTGACATGAACACGTATCAAATAGAAGCATATAGAATCCTCCTAAAATAGTCAACATGGGTTGAATTAGTTTAGTTGTTTGTGATGCAATTATTTCTATCATAAACTATGAAAGTGTAGCGCTGAGCAGGCACTGCATGTGGTATAGTCTAGACTTACCATTGCAAATTCCACAAAAGCAATTCGAGTGGAATGCACATGGTCCCCCAAAAGCCTCAGGCGCGTAACCTGTAAATAGAATGGCAAACTCAATCAACTCTTCTAACATAAATAAGTTCCAACATATATAGCATGAACCAATTATGTTCTGGTCTAACCTCACCACAAGCTGATTCAAAAAAATTCTTCACTTCAGCTTGAGAAATCTGCACTCATTTGAGAAAAATAAATAATGCATTAATAGTTTTAGCTCCAATATCCATCTATACATGTCATAGATGGGCATATCTTATAACTATCCTGATAAACTTGTTAAAAACTGCTAATTAGGTCAAGAAGTGTTATGACTAACGCTCTGAATCTTTCTAGCCAACTGGATGATGAATTGTTCCTAAATTAAAATAGTTATACTTGTAACAAAAACATCTGTATTTCCCCAAAAAGTAATAAGATACCTTCTTATCAATATTTGTACAATAGACAGTTCGGGCACACATTTCGCGCTCATCATCCGACTGCATGTTCCAGAAGAAAGAGAAATTTAATAGACCAAAGATTTTTAAGCATCATTTTACATCTCAATGTAGCATATGCACAACAAAACCATAATTATCTATAAATTACAATCTGTTTCAAATTTTAAGAAAGCATTCATTGAAAAGAGAAAATAAAATATACAAGGGGCACAAGGAGATAAGAGAACTCATGAAATGTGCAAATCAATTTATTTCAACAATGCAGAAATGAGGTGTTCTAACTATGTCTATAAATAAGCTTTCTTATCACAACAAAAGGGCAAAGCTACATCTAAACAAGAATTTTCAAGTCCAACTATGTCCATGAATATAAAGCAGCAGAGAGTTTCTGTACCCTAGGGAGGAATGTAGGATTCACAGGAAGAATGGCAGTTTTTGAAGGAAGAACCCTCACTGGATAGTATCCAAGTACAGTACCACCAAGGTTTAAAGCTGTTCTAGCACCATCTGTGTACACAAATTCCATACAAATGCTTGATATGGTTGAAAATACGTATTTGTATTTTCCATAAGGAGAATTTAAAGAAGTATGATTTACAGAAGAAGACTTACACTCATCTGCAAACTCAACAAAAGCAAAACGAAGAACTGAATGTGGGTCACCGCAAATTCGGCAATCAATTACCTTCAATACAAATCATCCAATAAAGCATCTTAATTACAGAAGTAGGGTAATAGTTATAACAAAAGATGTATCTTTTAAATTTAAATCCTAGATAGTCGGCAAGAGAAGAGATATTACTTTGCTACAACACAACGTATATCAGATAGAGATGTCAGGAAGCACAATCAAATTTCTAATAAACTCTGCTCAGTGACTACTACTGCTAGTGAAGATCTTGATGTCAAACAATGGCCATCTAAAATTAAAACTTAGGGTGTTATATGCCAGTCAATATACAAGAAAGATGGAGCCCATTTCAAGGGAAACAATAGTTAAATAATTACAACAGCAACCAAGGGTGGGGTCAACCATAATCTATCCTGGTTAGCTCATAGAATGGCCAACCTCAACAAAACTATGATGCCATAGCGCATGGTAGGATGGAAGCTATGCTGAAGACAATGGAAAAAAATTGTAATTTATACACCCATAAATGCTCAAAAAATGTTTAAAGGAATGTCATCCTCGCAATTTAATTATCAAAACTCCAAGTCTAGAAGCAATGATCATTTAAGACATAATTACAGAGTCATTAACAATGGAAAGAGACTAATTTTGAGACTGAGGTACTCTGTTGGTCTCAAGAAACAGAACAGAACATCGCACGGAAAATTGGTCTCAAGAAGCTGCAGCAAAAAACAAAGGCTTGACCATGAGCAAGAACTATGCCTTGGTCAAGAAGGAAAAAACTCAGCAGAGGTTAAACAGGTTCCAGAAAACATATTAGGACAGCTGAAAATTGTTTTGGCCTACTGGAGAAGCAGAGGATTCCCAGAAAATGCATCAATTTCAAAGAGATGTAAAGAGCAAAGGAACAGGGCAACAAAATATAATGGGTCACTCTTCAAAGGAGGGAGACATGGACAAGTACTCTGCCATGGATCAACAAAACCATTGGACTCCATCAACGACCAATGTTTTCTCCACCCTGCCACTACCTAATTTAATAACACTGTAATCTGTGTGCTGGAATTCTTTATTTGACACTAAAGATAAATATATGAACACAAACTCAAAAGAATCATGGTCAGACTTAGAAGGTCAACGAAAGTGATTAAATTAAGATTCCTTCAGATAAACAGATTAACAACTTCCATTTTGTTAAGGAATTGATATTTTCAGTGACTGTATATATGTAACATTAACAAAAGATTATTTCTCAAAAATTAAATATATATATTTCTAGATAATAATTTGCCAGATGAAATATTTCCAAAACAAGCCAGAGGCATTTTTTAAAAGATAAATACTTCATACCAGTTCTGTGGTCTTTTATATCAGGTCCAAACTAATTTAATGTGTTTAAATGGAAAAAATATAGCAATAACAGCAACCAAAGCTTCAAAACTAACCAAGATAATTGTACTCAAGAATTGAATGAGTATAACCGTAAATTGAAACAAGAAAAAGGGAAAGAAGAGCTTTGAGCTGACTGAAAAAAATGACAGAAAAAATCATGTATAAAATGGAGTGAAGAGTTTATTCAAGAAACAGGTTTCATGCCGCACTAAGAGGTATGGTGCAGCGAACTGGGTGAAAAGTAGACAGCTAAAATTTCAGAAAAGAAATTAACAGAACAGGGACTTGTTGGTCATGCTCAGCATATTGCACAATGGTAGGGAAGAGAAATTCCAGCAACCTAGGCACAGAGTTTACTATAAATGACAATAAAGCTATGTGATAACCATAGAAAAGATAATGGAGACAAATGACAATCACAACACAGAACTTCAAAGAAAGTTAAAATTCTGCAATGTAATATTTTCATCTAATTGTAAACTAAAAAGAAAGAATAATCAAGCTATGAACAAGGCTCATAACTTACTTGTCCACAACTGCTGAATAATGCTGCAAGCCTCTCTTCAGTAACCTAGACCAAGACAAAAGATTCTTCAAATAATTCTGTTTACCATGATTGGAACAGTACACTAAACAAACTAGAACAACAAAAGCCCTATACCACTAGTTGATCGGCTACATGGATTACAGTTCACACAATGCCATTTCACTTGGTTAAAGGCCAAGTATCAGTGAGTCCTAATCCCAAATAAAGGAGGAGGGTTGTGATAGACCTTTGCTAGCCAAAGTAAAACTCGTTGATATATGGAAACACTAAACAAGCAAAATCAAGATTTCATGCCATTTTCAATTCACTTACATGCTGATCAATATCAGAAACATATACTGTTCTTCTAATGCTATCTTCTCTCTGAGCCTTTAGTGATCTTCCACTCACCCTCCTTCTTCCTTGGTTAAAACTATTTCTTCTCTGCAAGATAATGAAAGAGTTAAATTCAGTGAACACAATTTGTCAGCAAGATTACTTTGCTCACAAAAACTGGAATGTTCACATCAAAAATATGGTATAGGACAATTGTAGTGTGAAACATGTCATAATCAGTCGTGTGAAACTTGTCATAATCAATTTGGAGTTCACCATAAAACAAGAAGACAGATTACAGACAATACAAAAGTTGTAGGTAGCAACACATATCTGAAAGACATCCTAATTATGATGTAAATTGAAGAATAAAAACACAAATTTCCCACAGAAACAAAATAAGCACGAAAGGCTGTGTAGTGATCACTGATACTGTAGAAAGTTGCGGGAAAATGAAGCCAGAATTGTAGTTGTCAACCATGACATACCATGACTCTCACAAAATATACTAATATATACAGAAAAACCACATTTCTTCATTTGTATACGTGTAACTAAAATCAAATAGTTGAGACTCAATTGGATTCATCCCAGTTAAGAATTTAAAGCAGCAACAAAACTGTTACTTTGCTAAATACTTGGGTTCTCAGTCTCTAACAGTATTGCCATGAATAGTTGAGACTTAATTGGATTCATCCCAGTTAAGAATTTAAAGCAGCAACAAAACTGTTACTTTGCTAAATACTTGGATTCTCAGTCTCTAATCAGTATTTTCATTCTACCATTGCGCCCTTTTTTTAGGTGGTGCAGCTAGAACATTTCATCATGATTTCTTTAATTTTTGTTTTCTGAGTCATCACCTAGTGCTAGTAGGTTTCCCTCATTCACTAAATTGATGAAAATTCTGTCTTTATCCGGACATGAAAGTTTTAACAACATAACAAATTATCATATAGACAAAATTCATGGCATAATCATGCAAAAACCAAGGCTGAAACTAGAAATGAGAGATCAGAGGCAGAACAATCCTACCCTTCGATTGTTTGCGAAATTCTCATTAGCAGAAGTCTTAGAGTTGACCAGAAAGTGGGTTGGTGAGAGCTGATTAAAGCCCTGAAGGCGATGATCATGATTAGGAGGATATGATGAAGGGAAAAACTCCTTGGCCAAAGGATTCAACTTTGTGAACATGTCAACCAGCTTCTGGACACTGAATTCAGATTCAGCCTTAGGTTTTGAATCCATTTTGTTGGCATCAGCGGGAATCTCAGCAACCGCAGCCATGGAAATCAAAGTCACCAACCCCACAAAAACCCTCACCAATTTGCAACACTTCAGTCCTAAAGATGATATTTTTAGACCGGAAATGGAAGAGAAACACAAGGAATCGATGAGATTCCCTACTTCTTCATACAGCCCGGAAAGAAAGAGAAGAAAAAAAAGAAAGAAAGAAAGGAAAAAATGCAGAATTTACAGAAGCAAAAATATGATCAGTTATTTTTTAGATTACTATTTAAGAAAATTGGAAATGAACAAAAACTCATTTAACCAATGCTCGGAAATTGCTAATAAAACAATGAAGAAAAAAATGCAAAGGAGAATTAGGGTTTAGAAATGAATCATAACACAGCAAAGGAGAGAAAGAGAGAGAGAGAGAGTAGAGGTGGTGTGTGGAATAGCACAGGCTTTGGCTTTAGCTACCACTGTCTTGGCCTTTCCTTGTGTTGTGTGGGTTTTTTATTTCTTCTTTTTCTTTCTTATTTTTAAAATTCAAGATTTTGAGTTTAGTTATTAAAATTAATAAAATTACATTAATAGTATAAACTTTTTTATAGTAATTCATTGTTATAGATGGTAATATTCTTAAATGTTTTAATAATCATTATAAGAAAATAATATATTTTTAAACTAATCCCTTATTAATAAAAAAGTTATTTTAATCAAATATTAAAATTAAATTAATATATATATATATATATATATATATATATAATAATTCACCTATAAACATCTAAAAATGTGTGGTTGCAAACTTAATTTTTTATCAAGAAAGTTATATCTAATATCCCCAAATGAAAAGTTATTTGTTTAAAATATTTTTTTTATTTATTAAAATTCTCTATCCATTGTATTATTTTCATAAGTAAAATGAAATTATACTATCTAAAAATACTGTTATCCACTTATAACAGTATTTAAGTATATAGTTGCATTAGATATCATCGAGATAAAAGCTTAGCTACTTTTGATAAAAATCCTATTTTTAAAGAAGGGTGATTTTATTAAGAAAAACATTTGATTCTTACCCAAAAACAAATATTAATATTTAAAAAAATGGTTTAATTATATTTTTAATTGGTTAACAATGTCAACAAATTTTATGTTAATTAAACTTATAAATTAAAATATCTTACAATTTTAAATATTTATAAATTAATAATAATTTACTTTTTATTTTATGCACTTTTTTGTCATTATAAAACTGTCAATCTAACCAAACTCAGCACTTATAATAAGTTAATAGTATTATTCTTCCAAATGTTTTTATAAACTCAAATTAGAACTTTTCTTAAACAAATTGAGTTTCATTCCACTCAAATAATGTCATACTGAAATTTTACATCTTTGATTATGTCTTAACATTTTTATTAATTGATTTTATAAAAATTAGTGTCCTAAATAAAATATATATGTCTGGAAACCTAAAATATAAAATAAAAATTACCATGCTTAAAAAAATAATAGTAATAATAGTTAACACAGATTTTTAAAAATTCATATTACATCTTTATTTATTTGTCATTTTCCATAATTTTCAATAAATTTTATGGGTAAAGGAAAAAAAAGTAAAAACATTTATATTAAAATATACCGTATGAAATAATATGCATATATAATTGTATATTTTATAAAAATTTTCAATAAATTTTATGGGTAAAGGAAAAAAAATAAAAACATTTATATTAAAATATACCGTATGAAATAATATGCATATATAATTATATTTTTTATAAAAATATCATATCAAACTCTTTAGGAAATATACCTGGGAAAAGAAATAATATTACTATTATGTTTTTTAAGCTATAAATTAAAAAGTGAAAGTGAGTTCAAGTATATCTAATTTCTAATTTTTTTCCTATTTTAGCAATTACTGGATATATTATTCCTAACAACAACCTTTATACAAGGACTGTTACCTACTTAAGATTCTCAAATTCATTTTATCCTTTATATATATATTTTGTTGTTGAGAATAAGTTATTGTTGAAATTTCTCACCTATCTACGTTCACAATTTACAAAGAGTATTACTTTTTAATTGTTATACTTCTATTTATTTATAAATACTTACTTCAAACCAAATATATGTGCATAAAAGTTTAGCATTCCTACTTTTGGTGTGTATGGTATACAGAACAAAGATGGGCCATATGGGGATAAGGATTTATACACTTTTAAGTATAGTTCTAAGTGCACGTGTTTATTTTGTCAACGTCATTATATTAAATTTAAAAATAAAATAAATTATATGTCCTCTTGGTTTGCTCACAAGTTAATCGTCTCTTTTAAGATAGAATATTTTAATGAAAACAAATACATCCGAATCATAAAGAAGTTGTCTTTTCACAGTTGAATTTTTTTAAGATTTTTCTAAATTTAAGTTCCATCAAACTTTTATCCTTTGAAAAATAATTACAGACTGTTTAATTTTCTCAACACTTAATTTACAAAAGTCTAAGAAAAGAATGGTACCAAATTATTACATTCGTTGTATGTACATACTTATATCAATTTTAAACTGAAGTCATCATGTTTATTTATTGCATTTTAAAAGAAAAAGACAATATATATACATTTTATATTACATATTTATATAATAACGTATATTAAAAATTCAAATTCAATTAACAATTAATATTTAGAAAGAAATAAAATCACCATAGACATTGATTATAGTTTATCTTTTTTTAATATAAGTTAACACAGTATAAGTATGAGGCATTTTTCGACCTTAAAAGATATATAGTCTAGACGAGTACATATCGGTTATCTAAGATGATATCTGCTCAATGTCAAAACCATCACCATTCAGAACAAATATATTAATGTTAATCACATTAATCAATTATCAAGTAATTAATGTCTTGGACCCAAACCCAACTAAAGCCCATGAACAGTAGTATAAGTTGCACGTTTTATAAAGTACATTGATTATGTATTTATTAGTATTTATTATCCTCTAACACATTAGGTTGACTTTGGCATCAAAGTGTCTTCTGCATGCACATCCCCCTTGGTGCAGTTCGAGAACGAGTACCTTTGGAACCTGAGGATGCGTACCCATTGAAGTTGTGGCACTTGAAGTACTTTAGAAGACTTTACATGTATATCTCAATCATGTAAGAACAATTGGCGCCCACCATTGGGCTAAAGATGACAACGAGATAGGACAGATACGAGTTTCGCTATCCATACACATTCCCAGAGAAAAAAATCATATCATCCTCATACCCAAACCCAGCTATTATCAATTTTTTGTTTCAACCTCATCCCCACAAAGAGTATAAACTTGTACCCATATCAATACATGCTTTTAGGTAGGGCAATCGGGTGGGGACGAGTTTTGCAATCACATACCCATCCCATAGAAAAAATTCATCCTTATCCCCAAACCTAGCGAGTATTAAACTTTTGTCTCGTTCTCATCCTCAAGTAATGGATATATACCCATACTCACACTCATACCTAGAGATGGCAAATAAACCCGTCCCCGTGGGTATTGCCCGAATCCGTCCCCGTTTTGACGGGAAATCCCCGCATTGACTGGGTATGGGTATAGGGAATCCCCAATTTTTTCGATTGGGGATGGGGATGAATATATCCTCGCCATAATACTCGTCCCCGCCATATCTCCATCCTCTTTTAAATTATTAAAATATTCACAATTAATTAAGTAACCCTATATATATATATATATATATATATATATATATATATTCTTTCCATTTTTTATCTTATCATAATCTTTATGTAATTATGTTAAAATGATGTATGTTAATTAAAAAAATATTATGTCTAACATTTAAATATTTCTATTATTTTTTAATATTTTTATTTATTGTATATTTTCCTTTCACATGAGAATGTTTAATACTCTCGATTTAAGTGTTTAATAGGATAAACATTTCATTTACTAGGTAATATAAAAAAAATTCTTTACTTATTATTATTAATTTTTGTTTCATTTGAACTCTTTTATTTCTCAACCATTGAGTATATATGTTGATATTTGAAAAGTTTTCTTAGATCTCTAAGGTATTTTTCGTCTTATCATACCCCTAATTATACATTTGTTTTTCTTTGTGTAATTCCTTCCAATAGTCTCCAAATTGTTTATAATACACACATTTGTTAATTTTTTAATATTTTTATTTTTGTGTATTTTCATCATGTAGAATATTATTTCGATAAATTTTATCTAATTATTTTTTATTTTCTAACTCATTACAATCATACTTTAATTTTTTTCACTATAATTGTATAAATAATTTTTATTTACTATAATATAAAAATTTAATGTAATTGCCATGAATATTTTTTTATCACCATCCAACATATATTGGAGTTTAAAAGATACAAGATCTATGATAAAATTTTATTATGTTTATTATTTATTTTTTGCGTCATTT
>Ga0209589_1010461_pt1 | contig 13511 bp, 5 predicted proteins | sample CowpeawhiteBW_FD_187525 | JGI IMG/M metagenome (GOLD analysis project Ga0209589, IMG submission 187525) | Root nodule microbial communities of legume samples collected from California USA - Cow pea white BW (SPAdes) (version 2) | ecosystem: Host-associated > Plants > Roots > Nodule | place: USA...
AAAAAAAAAAAAAAAAAATTGAAAAAAAAAAAAAAAAAAAAAAAAAAAAAAAAGAAAAAACCTGAAGTACAGGAAAGTGGGTGCGGGTGGAATGCCCCAACGATGGGGAGCCAATAGTTGGTTCAGCTACAGCGAGACGATACACGTCGCAGCCGTGGGGGTTTCTTCGTCCAGAGCAACAGCCTTCGGCGCCGTCGATTTCGTCTCCTCTGTGGGGGTTTCGTCGTCCAGAACGAACCTGGATTTCTCCGCCCACAGCAAAGCCGCCGCCGCCGTGGATTTCGTCTCCTCCGTGAGTGACCAACGGTGGGTCTCGTCTCTCGAGCTCTGTTGTGTGTGAGTGAGAGAGATGAGAGAAAGAAGCGAAACAAAAAAGAAAAGAAAAAAAAAAAAAAAAAAAAAGAAAAAAAAAAAAAAAACAATGACACGGCCCACACAGGCGGCCCGTTTTGAACTTTACTTTCTCAAGCTAAAACGGGTTACAGGGTCGGCCTGCACTCAATCTTTTCACAATTCAATATGCTAATGAGGGATGTTACTCTCTATACCTCCAACAATTTTTTCAGCATCTTTAAATATTTTAAAAAAATTTAAAATAATCTTTTAACTTTGACCCTTATCTAATCTATACTCTTAAAAAAAGTCAAAATCCAATTAATAAAGTTATCTAACCCAACATCCTGAATATATATACATATTTCGACATCCTATAATATATATATATATAAAATTTTCTTTTACTTTTAATTATTTTTTATTTTTTAATTTTTTTAACACATATTTTAGAAATTAAATAAAATATCAATTTATATTTTTATATATATAAATATTTTTATTTTTATATAATATATTAAAAAATAAATAAAGTTGTGAAATAAATTAAATTAAAATATTTATTTATTTATTTTTTAAAAAATAAAAAAAAGTACTGAAATATTTATATATAAATTCGGTTAAGTTATTTTCTCAATCGGATTTCAATATTAGTATCTTTATTTTTAAGGTATAGATTAGTTAGCGGGTCAAAATTAAATAAAATATTAATATATTAATATGTATTTATATATTTCAGAAATTAAATAAAATATTTATATACATATTTATATGTATAAATATTTTTAATTTTATTTTTTATATAATATATTAAAAAAAAAATAAAGTTGTGAAATAAATTAAATAAAATTAAAACATTAATTAATTTTAAAAAAATAAATAGAAAAAATTAAAGAACCGAAATATTTATATATAAAGTTATTTTCTCAATCAGATTTCGATATGAGTATCTTTATTTTTAAGGGTGTAGATTAGCTAGCAGATCAAAATAAAAAGATTATTTTAAAAGTTTTTGAAAATATAGGGGTGCTGAAGGAATCGGTGGAGGTGCAGGGAGAAACGGCCGCTGATGCGTTAGAGGAATGGACGGATATTCTGTTTGGTTAAAAGAAAAGAAACAATGTTTGAACAAACATATTTGTATGTAACAGTATAATTTTCCTTTCACAATCACGAGCGAAGTGATAAATAAAATAAGAAAATAAATTATGTGATCTGAAAAATAACAAGATATAGACTGGATATATTTTTTTTAAAAATAAATATACGGCCAGTTCATTGTTTTGAAGAAAATAAAGTCATCAAATTCTTTTTTTAAGATTAAAATCGGTGGAATTTTTTTTTCCTATTTTTATGAAATTATATATATGAAAGTAAAATATCACATAACTCAATTAAAAAGTTTTAAAATATTTATCAAAATTTAGTAGAACATAATTGATAATTTTTAGATATACTGTGAACTCAAAACCTAATTAAGTTTAAATATTATTATTACATTATTATTTTTATTAATATTATATTTTGTTCTCGTTTTATTATTAATATTTTAATACTATAATACCAATAATAATAAATACAATAAAATCAACAAAATAAATTAACGAAATCAAATGGAAAGAAAAATTAGTAAATGATTTTGGATATCTCTTCCCCACCGATGTCTAAATAACATAAAAGATTAATAACGATAGTTACTTATATATCACTAAAAAATTAGTAGAAACTTAAATTAGGTAGCAGAGAAGAGAGGGATGAGGTTTTTACCATAATGGTATAATTTTATATTGAATTTATGTAAATGAATAACAAATTTAAATTTTACTATCAAAGCTCACATGATTTCATAGGAATTAAGTGAAACTACGATGACTTTAAACTTCTTTAAATGAAATTATGTCAAACTCTGTATGATTTTATTACATGAGAATAATTTATTTGTGTGAGTTAAACATAACTTTGATTAGAAATAGTTTTTTATTTTTGTTTTTTTACTAAAGTTATGCAAAATGACACAGCTTTAATGTAATATAAAATAACTTTATGTAACATCAGTACGATTTCACGTAATTTTCTTCTGTTTTTATATTATGAACGCATGACTTTGGAGGACTTACCTATGATTCCATAATTGTAAAATTTAAACCTTTTACCCATTTGCATAAATTCAAGATAAATTTGCACTATTCTAGTTTAAAAAACGAGGAAGGAGCTTAATGGACATAGTAATTTCTGCAAAAATGGAGATTTTGAGTAAAAATGTCAAAATGGTAATCTGGTCTGACCCAGTTCGACTCATCACTGGTTGATCATTTAATGAATCAATCCAACTCGATTCATTAATTAATGAGCCAAACAAATTTCAATCTGATCCGGCCGACCACTACTGCGGGTTGGTGGATTAAACGAATTGGCTCACTTAATTAAAAGAAATACAATTTTTTTTTTATTTTTTGAATCAAAACTATATTATAATTCTAATTAAAATCTAAATAAACTTTAATACAATCCAAATACAAATAAAAATAAAAATTATTTATATGTTGGTTAAAAAAAACAACCTAACATGATCCAAGTGCAAAACTCAACTTAACAATAAATATTTGTGCGACCTTTTACTTGCGGGTTGGTAAGCCGCCAACCTGGCTCACCATTAATTCAATCCGAGTGAGCCGGGTTTTAAGTGAATCAAGTCAAAATTAAACACATATTGAAATTTGTAAAAATATTTCAACCTAACCCGATCCTAACTCTTATTAAATCGAATTGGTTTCGAATTCCTACTAATTTTAACATCTCTGGTTTTAAGTATGAAATTGAAACTGAGGAGAAATAAATCTACAATTTTGATGTAGATTTGGTTGATTGATTTGAAGGAAACGTCTAGGGTTTAGGAGAGGAAGTAGCAATGGCAGATCCCAGACAAGAAAAACATGTACGTATAAGGATGGTGACGCATGGACAATAATGGAGGTCAACAAAACGCAAATTTAGGCCCCAGGAGACTCAGAGCAAAAAGAATAGAAATTCTATGATTGCCATTCTCTTTTTCTCTCACTTCCATTAATATGTGGATGTATATGTTTGAATAATGTGTGAAAATGGACCCATCAATTAATTTTCACAACTCACAGGTGGTAGTAGGTTATCGAGTAAATAACACCATGCATCTACACTTCAACTCTTTGATTTGAAACTCCTTTGGCTTCTTCTCGGCCTCTTCCAAATCTCTAATCATCAATCAATAGCTACCACTCCACTGCACATGCCAGATACAAACCTCAAATTTTATATCTTTTCTTTATTTTCTGTCATGTGGAAGCTTCAACATTGGAGAAAAACACCAAAAAATCAAATTAGTTTCACACAATTTTCTCAAGCTTTTGAACACAATATTACAACTCACTATGCGCGTTGAGTGTAAAATCAACAAAACTCGGTTGCTCAACTAGCTGGAGCTACCAAACTTATTCTCTCTTTGCATCTCTTTCATGCAAGCAAAATGCAACACAACCTAGTTGTGGTAGAAATATTAATTTATGAAAGTTACTATCTGTTATATATACATGCATATAGAGTCTTTCAAACAAAGTGTTTGTCAAAAAGTATACACATATATATATATATAAAGAGAGAGAGATAAGCATGAAACTGTTTTCATCCAAACAAATGTATTACTATAATTTTTTATATATATAGATATGATAGATTTTCTACAGTTCTCCACTGTTAAGATAGAAACACTGACATTCAAATTAAATGATCCATCACCATCATTTCCACCAAAAATAAAGGACAAAACATCCATCGCATTAATGGACATGTTTTCTATGGCTCCAATGAAATCAGTGATTAAGCTGTTTTCTTTATAGTTATACTTGGTTGAGTGGAGAAGATGTTGCAATATTTTTTCAGTTTTGATATCTTACATTACTTCTGATAACTTCCACATTTTAAAAAGGACAAACCGATGATTTCTTATTCCCCATTGAAAGATATTATTGATAAAATTAACATTTTTGTTGAAAATTTTGGCTTCCTTTTTTATATATATGTGTGAATCGGTAGTTCAAAGAAAGGAGTTTTAAATGAAGTTACAGTGAAGTCACGTACCCTGAAGTCAAATCCTTGTGAAAAAGTTAGCCAGTACAAAATGATGCAGAACAATGAAAAGAAGGATCAAAGATGAAAAAATGTTGGTTTCTTTGAGCAAAAGATAGCAGCTAAATATTTTAGGCATGTCATTATCAAATAACTTACTGTCTGCATTCAATAATTTTGTCTATTCACCATCAAGTCAAGTGGCTATTTGGTCACATATTTGTGAAGACAAAACATAATTAGAGACAAATGTCCTTATCTAACTTTATTTTATACATTCAACTTTAGCACAACACAAGTAATGCATATATTAAAAACAGACCCTTTTAAATGCATAATTTGGCATCCCAAAATATTGTTATAAATAAAGCCTCTTCCCTCCCTCACTCTTTAATTTGCTTTCACTTCATCTCTCTCTCTCTGTCAAATACCCTGTTCTCTCTTCTCCTCTAGTTCTCCATTCATTCTTGTGTTAAAAAATAACCAAGAAAATGGGTGCTCTTGATTTCCTTTCTGACTACTTCTCAGTTTCCACCCCAAAAAAGAAACGCAAGCCAATGCAGGTTTTCACGACCTCCTAAACCATATATGTGAATGTGTTTCATGGTGGTTGTAGTCTAAAGCAAATTCTGATTTTAAATTTCCTGTCTAACCCTTTTGTGTTGCAGACAGTTGAAATCAAAGTGAAAATGGACTGTGATGGCTGTGAAAGAAGAGTTCGCAATTCTGTTTCCAACATGTCAGGTTGGTATCTTTGTTCTTTATACTCACTCTCGTAGTTTTCAATTTTCAAGCAATTTTTCAAACGAATTGATGAGAGTTAACTAAGTTGAAGTAATTTGAAAACACGAACCCAGGTGTGAAAGAGGTAGAGGTGAGCAGAAAACAAAGTAAGGTAACAGTAACAGGTTACGTGGATAGAAACAAGGTCCTAAAGAAAGTACAAGGAACAGGAAAAAGAGCTGAGTTTTGGCCTTATATTCAGTACAACTTGGTCGCATATCCCTACGTGGCACAGGCTTATGACAAGAAGGCACCATCTGGGTATGTGAAAAACACTGAACAAGCACTCCCAAACCCAAACGACGAGAAACTCACTTCTCTCTTCAGTGATGACAACCCCAATGCATGTTTAATCATGTAAACTATTTTCAGTACAACAAGATCAGAGTTACCTTGCAAGTTCATGTGTGCATATATAGTTTCTTTCAGACTATTTCTTAGCTTCTTGTTACCTGTGTTGTCTTTCTTTAATGGCTACAATTTTGGTTCTGCTTTTAAGTTAGTATAGAACTTGGAGGAATGGATGCAAATTCTGTTTCCTGGCTCTGTACTTGTGTCTAGATTTCGTGGTTCAGAGAAACAAAGTTTGAAAAAACAGTACAATTTTCCTTTCACGATCACGAGCGGAAAGTAAATAAAATAAGAACTTGAATTCAAATAAATTACTTGATCAAGATGAAAAATAACAAGAAAGATAATTATGTTCTGGATATTTAATTTCATTTTTAAAATAAAATGTACGGCCCAATATTAATTAATTAAATAATTATATTATCACGCTTTAAGTTTGTTTTTTATGGTATCCATATCAACTTTCTTTCAGAGTCATCGGAGCAACAACTCTGCTAAATTAATAACGAGAGTTACCAAAAGGTCCAAAAAGATACCTCCAATTCTTGATTCTTTATACTTGTAAATGATCTTTATTCATCCTCTTTAATCCAAAGTTGATATTTTGCCAACCCTAATCTGAAGATATTACATGCAACAATACCTATAATTGATGGATAAAGTAAATAACCCCAGAATTACGGAATGAGGACCCATGTTAACTTTTTATCCGATTAATTTTTTATATACATATATTCATCGTTATAACATTGTTAAAAAAATAGAATAATATATTTGCCTTCCCTTTAATTTTGGGAATCACACGCAGATAATGCAAGTTATTTTAATTCAAACTCTAATAGTATATGTATAGAAACATTGACACAAATCGATATACCTTAATGTTAGTGGATACAGTTGAAGGATAAAGTTAGATCAAGACATGTCTCAAATATACTAGTGTGCAATAGTAATCCCCTTTAATGATTTCTTTTCTCCAACACATTCTTCATCGCAATAATCAGATTCTTTTATTCAAATTTTCCCGTATCACTCAATCAAGGTCTCATATTTAAATTTGTGAAAAAAAATGTGAATAATTACAGTACAAAATTGATTTAATATCAATAATGGTTATTCCAGCAATGTATACCATATATTGAAAGATGAATGTGATTCGGACATTTGGTCATCAATAATTCATGGCAATTAGATGTTTTTCTTACATCACAAATTGATTCAGACTGTACATGCAGATATTCGTAGATAAAATCCGTAACGGGTAGAAAATAAATACTGAAAATATATATCCGCAGATAACTATACCTGCATGTTAATAAGGCGATTATGGGTATCATAGTATCTATACCAGTAGATACCCGTATCCGCTATACTATAATTCAAATTAAAACAAAAAAGAATTACTAAAATATTAACATATTAATTTTGAATGAGTTATTTTTTATTAATTGGTTTAATTTTTTATTTATTTATTTGTAAACTGTCATTCAACACTTCTTAAATGAGTTATTTGCACTTTGTTTGAAATTTATAAATGTTATGCATTATATTTTTATTTAAATTTATAATTAAAATTTTCTTTTATAAATACCCACAGGTACTCATGGATATCCGAAAATATTAAAAAAATATGCGGATACCCGCATTACGAATATCCAAACGGATATAAAATCTGATACAAGAAGAATATTTATCCAACGAACAAGGTACGAGTAGGGGAGCTACTACCGGGACCTATCCGTCCTGTTCACATTCCTAATTCAAACCAATACTAATGGAATGGAGAAGCTAGAAACTTTTCGTTTTTTTTTTTCACACAATCATGTATATATAACATGAACTCAAGGCTTGTACTTGGTATGAGATCATTTGAAGAAGGTAGCTTTTACTTTTAGGAATAAGATACAAAGGAAACTTACATATCTTTTTGTCTCTCTGGAATTCAATGACTTTATTGAAAAAGCATAAAAGCAAAAAGGTTTTTGTTACTACAAATAGATAATGGCAGCATGTGTAATAGTATAGGGCAAGAGAAGATTTTTTTGGTTTTGCATTTAATGCAAATGCATAATAAGTGATTGCACTTTCTTACCAGCCAAGTGTGGAGATAGAGATGGAAGGACGATGAATACAATAATTAACTGTTCTATCTCTATCAAGTTAGGCTTCTGTTTTTTTGTTTTTGTTTTTTTTTTTAATTAGGGGACAAAAAGAGAAGGGGTCCATGTTTATATTTCATTCCCATAAAACCTATAGTTGAAAAAAAGAGTAGAGGGCTATTATTTGGCAAAGGAACCTTCCACTTGGGGGAACAGCAACCATAACCAAAGCATTCTTGTTCTTTTTTTACATTGCAAGTGGGTGTCTTAGCAAGAAACAATAACTTCGATGGTTCAGCTGAGTTATCATTTTTTGCATTTTTTTTCTTTTGTTCTTGTTAATTGTAACAAAAAACAAAAATGAAATAATGCTATTTTAAAAGTAGTTGAAAATAGCAAAATGATCAAATTTTTATTTGAAGAATCATCCATGTTTAGTATTAGTAGGAATAGTAATTCTGTCCTCTTTCAAAATTTAGTAGAAGTCCTACTGGGCCTTTTAATAATATTTAGACCCAGTTCAGCAAAGTAATAATGGGCCGTTTCAGCCATGAGTTTGACTCTTTTTTTTCATGTTTTTCCTTCCCGCACCCAATCGTTACCAAATACATCCATAAAATTAAAAAAGTTTAAAATACTGTTTTTTCACTGCTTCAACTTCACTGTTACCATCGTCCCATTGTCATCTTTGTAGAGGGAGAAAAAGAGAAAGAAAACACTGGTGAGAAAGAAATAATAGAGAGAATACGTTGTGAAAAAAAAAAAAAAACTTGTTTCAAAACTCATTCTGAAAATTCAATCCCAAAAAACTTCTTTCGAAATTTATTCCATGCGTCCTGAAAATATTGTTCTGGAAGTCTTATTCCAGAAAATCTATTATAGAAATCCCGTTCTAAGAAATAATATTTCAAAATTTCTAGAAGCTTATTCCAAAAAAATTCTAAACACACTTTTAGAATGGTCATCTTGAAAATTTGGAGGTGGTGAAGAAATTTTGGTGATGCTTGAAGAATAAAGACTTTTTTTTTCATTCAACATACTCTAGACTTTAACTTCTATCATCTTACTAATTTCATGATCTACTTCTCATTCTCGTTTCTTCAAACTTTCCTATATCCTTTTGATCCACTAGCCTTTTGGAAAAAAGTAGCACCTTTTGAGTTTAGTTATTTTTTTTCCTGTAACAATGTCATCTTTCATATATAAATCTTGAATTTTTTTTTTATATCATATTATTAGCAAAGAACATTTATCAATTTTATCTTGATTCACTGTAGAGTCGTTAAGTGTGTAATAACTAATCCAAAAAATCAGTGCAGCTAATGGACACTAAAAGAGGAAATAATCATTTAAAACAATTCTAAAAGCATTTGCAATCTTATTATTGATCGAGTGATGATAATTGATATTTTAACTTTTTTAAATGTGTTGGTGGAACAAAGTGTCAAAGAAAGTTCGTTACGATAGTTTCTGACTCGACTCTGATATTATGTTAGAAGTGGGTTTTAAGACTAACTGAACCTCACACAACTGGCTTGGAAAGTGAGGTTTGCACCCACTTATTATTGTGAATTAGTTTTATCTCTGGTCGATGTGGACTTCTAATAAAACGTGGCCAACAATATTTTATCTTGATCATGGGTGTGTCTTTAGCATGCCTAGTTGCACTTTTATGTGAAAGATGCATTGCAGCGTTGGAGCAAGATATAACTAACAATCATGTGTCTATATTGGGTTGATATCTTTATTCCATATCTTGAAGGCACTTTCATTGGCAGAGTAGGTTTTCAGAATGTATTGTGCTGCAGTGTTATTAGAGAGGCATGCTATGTGGCTATAATTGTGATAACTGTTCCTTGTTCAAGTGTAGAGTGGGAACATGCTTGTTTGGGTAGAACAAGGACAAAGAAGTGCAGCAGTGTATGATAACAAAAATTGAAGTAATGAAGAAACACTGGTTTGAAGTTTCTGTGGAGTTGATTCCTACAATTTTACAGTTTCTATTTTTAGGCCATTTCTCACCCACGGGTTGCCTTTCATTTTGTCTCTTAGTGAAGCATTTTAACGTTTGAGAAGAAAAAAAAACCGTGTTGGAGTTAGAGCCTGATGGGTCAAAAATTTGCGTTGGAGTTAGAGTTTGGGCTTATTCTTTCTCTTTCTTCTTGCACACCACTTTCCTCTACTCTCAAACACTTTCGCTAAAGTGCAATATGCCAATATATGCTTTTGCCCTAACCAGTTTTGCCATTTTGTTTCAGATAATTTGACCTCAAAAAAAAAGAAGAAAAACTGATAAAGTTAGGCTTGGACTTTGACCAAATGATGGATTCAAACCGAGGACTTTATATCACTGTAGTGAGGTTCTCTTTTTTCACGAATCATCACAGGTCTTGTAACATTCTGCTACTTTCTCTTGGTTATAATTCAAAGGGGTTACTTGATGCAGTTGAATATAGAATTCGATAAATTTACTTTAAGATGATTAAGTAGGTTGATTAGATGTAATGGTAATGAAATTAGCAGTGTGAAATGGTGGATATGTTTTGACATGAAATGGTAAAAGATGGTTGCAGGAAAAGAATGGGACACGTCCCATTCAAAGGCACTAGGGGGGGACCCCATGCTCACTGTTGCCATTTATGACTTTTGGATATGAAATACCAACCATATCAGATCCTCCTCTTCTGCCACGATACGATACAATACAAACCCACACCACATCATATGACTCATGTCACGGCCTGTAATAATAATACTCATTACCCATAAAACAAACAACAACCTCAAATTGTTGTGTTTAATCTGCTAAAAAAGAGTTACCTCTGATAATGTAACGTAACATTATGGTAGAACAGCAATGAGAGAGGAATGAAAAAGGTTGATGTGTTGGAGAAGATGCAGGTGTTTGGGAGTAGGAAGTAATGATGACCTAACAAGAGGTTACAGTGGTGACTGAACCCCAAGTCCACACTTTTTCACAGCCTTTGTGTGATTGCGTGCACTTTCTCTCTCCCTCTGCCAATGCCCTATATCATAGCGTAGCCTATCAAAATACAATCACAAACAAACCCTTCTTCTTCTTCTTCTTCTCTCTGTCACACCAAAAAATAAACTCATTCATTTCACCTCTTTCTCCCTACCATAAATAGCTTTTAAACCATGAACTATGTTTACAATTTGGACCCATAAAAGGTTCAAAAATTAATTTCTTCTTTGCTTTTTTCCCTTCACCTTAGTTATAGCACCACTTAACCCCTACCCTACCTACCCTCTACTCCACACACCACAGGTGCTCTACCAATTCTCTCACCTTTTCAAATTTTGCAACCCAACATTCTCTTTCCTCCCTCGTATACCTCGTCTACTGCCTTGGGAAACCTTTTCCTTCATCAACACACTCCCAATAATGTTGTTTTTCTTTTTCATGTTTCAATTTAATGTTATTTAAAGAAAGAGTGATGGATGATACTGTACATCTATGTGATGCACATTCAAAAACTTGGATGTGAAAAATCAAAAACTGTTTGGAGAATTGGATCACAGTGTGAATGACACATAGGTATGGAATATTAGGATCTCAAATATGAGTAAGCTAGGGTGGAGAGTGTTTCAGGCTTTTTCCACTAAGATTCTCTCTTTTGTGTCGTTTTAAAGTACTTGTCTCCTCTATTGGCATCACCCTGACCCAACTGTTAGTGCCATTGGAGGAGATATGCTACAACGTTAATTCTAATTAAAACAACAAAATCTGCAAATGAATTTGTTGTGACTGAAAAAAAAATGCATTGTGTACACAGTAAATAGTAACCATAACCACTTATTTCAATGTTGGTGTAACTTGAGAATATGTTCACTCTTCCTCACGAATCCCGACTTCGGTTGGGCTTGTAAGATTAATTCCAATAGTTCAAAGTAAATTACTTAAAAACATAACTTTTTTCAAATGTTTAACAAACATAAAAAATCTTTAATTTCAATAAGACTAATTCTTCACGGAATATAAATGAAAATAACTATACTGTATGTAGATTTTGAGATTTAAATATTGTTTTGATATAGCTGTTTTGTCCATGTGACGAAGAAGGGAATTTCCTTTCCGAAATCTTTTTCTCTTTTTCTTTGTTTCGATACAAAAATATCATGAGACTTTCCATTGACCTTCGTGTACATCGCATCATTCCTTATAGAGAAGTTGATCAAACAAATGATGAAGAGACAAAGGGGTGGTTCCATTCTCACGTGACAAAATTCAGTCTTAGGTCAAGTCATTCATATTCTTTTTTACCAGATTGCATGTATCATTCACATCATGTAGTTCTTCTTTAATAACTGTGCAATTTTTTATTGCCCATAATATCTTCTGTGCACCTTCATCATAACCATGGATTCCAAAACTACAATTTGGATAAGTTGACTTTTTATCAAAATTAAATAACTTGTTGAAACTTAATCACACGTTAAATCTCTAATTAAATTAGTTCGTAGGAGGGTATAATGTGTCATTGAATTTCATTTGTTACTGCAATGAATCGGAAACCATAGCAGAGAATGATTGTAGAATATGAGTGACAAACAAGTGGTGACAATGTTTGCATTTGGATAGCGAAAAAATAGCCTCAGACAATGGTCGCAAACCAGGGATTGTCAACTGTCACCGAGGTACGGTGAAACTCTTCATTGTATTGTGCTAAATATTGTATGGTGGAAGAACAAGTGTAGTCATCATCATCTTCCATAACCTAAATCTTTAATAAAAACTCATTCTTTGTACCCCACCAATTTACTACCACTCATGCATTCCCTCCCACACTTCCTTGTTGCTGCAAGAATAAACTAACTTTTCCAATGGATAAGAGACAGAGAGATAGAAACATTATTAAAAAAACATTCTAGTTCCTTTTAATTATGAGTTTATTATGACCCGGAAAGTACCTGTTTTTCAGAACATTTTGTCAATATATGAAGTGTTCTTTAACCATACAACTCCTTTCATTCCACATACGTATCGTTTAAAAACTTTCTCGAGAAATTTCTCATACTAAGATGTACCCCTGAGGAAACACGTTACCAAATCTTATGTTTGAAGTCATCACTACAACAGCAATTTACAGATATTTTCTTCTGTATTTAAAATAATCTTAGCCCTTAAGTTTTGTATTAAAATGTGTGCCCAACTATGTGAAGTGAAACCAAGTTTAAATGACAACCAGACATGCTTTTTTTTTAATAAAGTATTTTGTTTGTTCCAATGAATGCGGTGACAGTGGAACTTGGTACAAACAAACAAAACAGTAGTTATCCAACTAAGAAAGTTACTTGGTAGAATCAGCTCTTAAGAAGACAGTTATTGCACCTAGTCATGTTTGGCTCTGTTGTTACAAAAATATTAAAATTATAATTTTTTTTTGTTATGAAACATTTAAGAATAAAATCATTCTTCAAAAAATGTTTATTATGAAGAGAGTATGAAGTGGGCATGTGAAGTCGCTGTTGTTCTTTTATTGTTTTCCGTCACCATTTTATGTCAAATCACATCACTCAGAACAATCCCATCACTCATTCTCTCTCCTCTCCCACTCTAACTTTCTTTCATTATTTTTCCAATAACACACCCTTCTTTTACCTCTATCTCAATTCTCATCTAGTTGGAATTCAGTGATTTATGACAACTCATTTTTCTTGTTTTTTTTTTCTCAAATAAAATATAAAATGTATTTAGTTAATTAATCTATTTTTTAAAGTTTTTATATGTAATTAATACATATATTTGTTAAATATAATTATTTTATTAACATATTCATTTGGGATGAAATGTATTGATGATAAAAACGGATTTTGAAGGTT
>Ga0209589_1010466_pt1 | contig 13510 bp, 8 predicted proteins | sample CowpeawhiteBW_FD_187525 | JGI IMG/M metagenome (GOLD analysis project Ga0209589, IMG submission 187525) | Root nodule microbial communities of legume samples collected from California USA - Cow pea white BW (SPAdes) (version 2) | ecosystem: Host-associated > Plants > Roots > Nodule | place: USA...
ATTATTTTTTTATCTTTGTTTTTTTTTTTTCAAATATTACACCTAGTTTTGATCCATGTCCCCTTAATCAATGCACATGATCAATAATAGGTGTAATGTTTTCAAAGTAACAAATGGAAAATAATTTTTCCTTTTCTCTATGTTATAATTACAATTCTCTTGATCTCACTATGATAAGTTTATGGACACTAAAATGAATTACAAACCATAAATATAGAAATAAAAGGTAAAGAAAACAAAATGAAGAAATATGTGTATAAGTTAAGGCAGAATGTTCAAAGGTAACAAAGCAAAGTATAGTATGATTAGCTCACTAAAAAGATGTCAAAGACCTATTAACTTGTACCCAATACAGGCTAGAAATCATTGTTACCTTAGGGTTGGATTAAAAAGCTACAAAAATGAGAAAAATATAAAGAAAAAAATATTAAAATTTTTGCTTTGAAAAATCAACTTAAATTTTAAAATTTAGGTACAAAATGTAGAATATATAAATATAATGAACCAAATTAAATTTTAAATATAAAGTTTTGTATTAATATTAAAATAGTTGAATTTATAAAATAAACTAATATCAATAACAAATATACCTTTTTAATTTTGTAGAAACAATTAAAAGTTTTAAAATATTACATGACGTGAATATAAGCTTAAGATTAATAAAATGTTCTTTTCTAAAAAAATAAAAATAAAATAAGAAGTCAACATATTTTATCTATCGTATTAAGTTGGAAAGACAAATTAGTGAATTCAAAAATATAGTCCAATCCACCACATTTTTGTCAAGTTAACTTGACCAACTTAATCATCTTTACATATATATATATATAGTAATTAAGAATTTTTCTAATGGAAAAGTTAATGTCAAAAGCCATATTTAAATATTGGGTAAGTATGTTTTAGTCTCTAAACTTATACAAGAAGTAGGATTCATTTTTATATTAATCTTTGATATATTTTTGTCCTCAAACTTTACAAATGAATGAACATAATCCTTTTAACTTGACCATGATAACTTTTTTTAAGTGTTGAATGATGTTTCGACTGATATTTGAGTTGTTTATACTATTTGACACATTTCAACTCTAATGTCAACTTGAAACACCATTTAACACGTAAAAAAAACTTTATTGTTTTAAAAAGACTATATTAATTCATTTTTAAAGTTCAAAGACCAAAATGTATCAAAGTTTAAGACAAGAATGAATTTCAATTTTACATATAAGTTTAGGAACTAAAACATACCTAACCCTTTAAATATCTATTGAAAGAAAAAAAATCATGAAAAAACTAGATCAATACTTAAGAAAGGAAAAGAGTAATAACAAAATTATGAAGAATAAGAAGGCTTTCTTGCAGCTAACAAAATCATAACCTATAAAATTGGAAATTCTAATATAAGAAGTTCTCAATCCTATCATTGGTTATCCTATCAACGGAAGAGTAAGTTATCAAAACTATATATTATTATCTTATCAACACAAAAGTTGCATACACATAATGAAAGATCATGGACGAGCATAAATATAAACACTTTCTCCATCTAATTAGATGTCAAGGCATAATATTTCTAGGACGAAAAGCAAAAAGAACAAGTTGAGTTAACTTCAAGTCATATAACCCACATTAGTTAAGATGATCAACATTGTCCATCACAAGAGTAAGGACCACAATCTCAATAGTTAGAGCATAATAAATATTGATGTAGGTTGAAAAGTAATGGAGAAATTACCTTGACTATTACGAAAGAGATCATCATAAGAGACAATATTAAAGTTACTACAAGAAGCACCATTTGTATTCCCTTTAGTACAATTTGTTAAAAGAGGAAACCAATTGGCTTCGATTATCCTCGGTGCAAAAGGAAGAAATAAGAATGTAAAAGAATTTAAAGAAAAGAAAATCATTCATATCATTACCTTTAGATAGTCTCCCTCTGATAGAAAATTCAAATTTAATGTAGGAAAACCCTTGACCATGAGGGCAAATTTGTTATCAAACTGTAGAGAATTCTTCATTTTCCAAACCATCCAAATGATTTGGATCACAATAGAGCTCACTATAGTCATCATGGGTTGTGTACGTTGTGCACTCATGAAATCCAATAAATTTGCATCACAAAATTCAACCTTAAAAGGATAATAAAAAACAAGCTAAGTTTATTCTTTTCATCTTACATAAAAATTGCATAAATATACCATTGTAAAAGCACTTTTGTATGCACATAGTCATTAAAAAATATCAGAAGAAATTACAGGTTATTATGCTTAGAATGTGGTTGTCACATGAACAAAGTTGGCATGCCTTTCTATTAGACTCAATGTTCTTTGTTGTGTTTCTACAACCATTGTTGAATTCAACCTTGCTTCCCTTTTCTTAAGCTTCTAGCTCATCATTGTATATAACAAATCTTAGACAATTGTATTAATGATTCAAGTCTCCCCCTAAGTTTATATCTATATAGAGAACAAAAACTTTAGACTATAACATCTAGGTGTTAATTCAAAAATTTCATAAAGCATTGTGTTTCTTGATTCAACATTCTTCTACCCATTTTTCATTAACCAAGTTCTCTACATATATCGTTCCTTTCTGTTTCGTCATCTAAAGTTTCATTCTCTTCTTGCACCCTCTATGTACCAGTCTCCAACATAATACCCAATTTCTCTCTTATTATATTCATTGTAAGTCTTTCATTTTACATTCTGGTACTGTAAAATTCTGATCTTATTGATCTAATACACTGTATAGGGAACATACACCAACATGAAAATGAAAAGTTTACCTTTATATTTGTATGCTTCATTCATGCCCACACTTTTAAATGAGCCATGCTAAATATTTCCCTTGCAAGAGGTTTAGCCTCCCTAAAGATTATATTGTTCCTCTTTGGTTCCAAAAACTTCACATGACAACTATCCACACCCCTCTTCCATATTATATTTTGTTTATGGTTGAGTTCTAATACAGATGAAGAACAAGTGGCTTAAAGTTTCCTTTTAGTCTCTAGACAAGTCACAAGCATCATTGTTTAGTAATCCTCTTTTGCACCTAAGACTTGCTTTCGTAGGCACATCATTTGATATAGCACGCCATACAAAATATTGTGTTGATGGGATGGTTTTTACTCTTCATAAACTATAAAAGAATTGTGAATGTTCTCCATTACAAACTGCTACAAATTTGTGTATGTCATATTAATTGTATACACCTTATCTTCCCCATAAACCCACACCCTATATTATCTCATACCTTATCAAACTTTATCCTTTCAATTTCTTCCGTAAGGTTTTTTCCACTCAAATAATTCTCTCTTCCAACATATGTCCCATCCCATCTATCATCTTCCCACTTCTCACATTCACTTATTTTTAGTTCTTATTTGTTTGAATTTCCATATAATCTATTGTATGAATCCCTAAGGGATTTATCCCTAAGCCATACATCATCCCAAAACATTATCATAGTTCTAACACCCACGTTTTAGGTCACACTCTCCTCAAACTATGTTATATCTTCACCTTATATGTATACCTTATGCAAATCACTCCACCACCGAAACTCCCTTTGCTTACTTTTTCTTCTATCAAGCTTCTTCATGATTCGTATTTGGACTCCAAAATATCCTTTCATAATCAATGCCATTTTATACCTAATCTCCATTTCCACTAATCCAAGTGCTACATTGAACAACGTCATATCTTTAATCCCAAGTCCTCCCTCACCCTTTGGTTTACATAAGGTTGTCCATTTTACACACATGTTATTTTACTCTCATCTGCTCTCCAACCCCATAGGATTTTTCTCTTTACTTTCATGATTTATTCACTAATGAAAGCTTACGTTTTACACAAAGATATATAATATAGTAGAATAGATGGGAGGACAACTTTAGGTATGCATACTATCCCAGCGAAGGATAAGAGTCTTCCTTTCCACCAAGTTAAATTTTTCTTCATTTTTTCCACTTTTGGTTCCACATTTTTTTCTTGCATTTCCCTAACACTTATGCCAAGATACTTGAATGGTCCTTCAATCAAACTTTTGTTCATTCTATAATTCACCTGAGTGGAAATATTTAGAATTGGTGTCACCTTTGTCTATACCCTAAACTCTGACTTTACCCTCCCACTCATTCCTCTTATATTTAGGCTTAGGATGTTCATTTATGATTTTACAACCCCTCTTCCTCATCCCTCTAATAATGCAAATCATAATCCCTTGATTTCAATTCCTTTAGTTTTCTCAATATATTGTCCTCTTCTCTAGTGAACGTTAATCCTAATTCATTTCCGGTTTCCTAAAGCCTACTTGCCTCTAATCTCCTATTTTCTAACCAGTATAATCTATTAAGATTTTAAATCACATTGTCAGATATTAAATTACTCAAGGTTTGTATAACTAACCTGTCTTCCATCCTTTGTTGGTTTTGCTCCCCTTTCACAGTTATGTAAATCAATTATCTCTATTTTTTTGTTGGTTTCACCGATCCAAAATTCCCTGTGTTTTCGGAATGACTCTAGGTCCATTGCAGATTCTTTCATGAGCATCATTGGATTGGGTGGGTCTACATTGTTGTGGTTGTTCGTCTCTATGGGATAAATCAAGCACCAAGTATCATTATAAATAGTTTTTTTGAGAATTGTCTTCCAATACCCAACAAATACTATCATAGAGTTCATTGGTAAACTTAAATAATTATCATCACAAAGATGAAAGTCTATGTCTTTTCAAATGAGGATATTACAAAAGAACATGCTCATATCATGAGAGTCCATGACGAGTACGAATTTAGTATATCTTAAGAATGTTTGATATTATAGAATTTTTTAAGATCAAAATTAGAAATCAAACCGAACCCACCTTTTCTTCTAGGAAACAATTACATTCTTACTATGATTAATATTACTAACCCAATTTTAAAGAACGCTCTAAATCATTTATTATAGAAACTAGTTGAATATGTAAGATATAAAGAATTATACTTGATACCAAGCAAATAACAAGTTGAACGTGTCCATAATAAACAAGAGCTCCCTCTTTTACAAGGACATTTAACATGAATACAATTCATTAAGCCACAAAATGTTTTTGCACATAACTCCTTTAAAAAAAGGTACCATAAGACATGTTAAAGGAAATTATTCATGACCAAAATTAAGGATGTTTTAAGGCATATGGATAAATTCAAATATATAAACTTCCATATAAACTCCATTTAGCAAGACTAACGATCTGACAGAAATCATGACCATATGTGAAGTAGTAATTTGGTATTTGTCCTACAAAAAACAAATTTGTCATTTGCATACAAAACATATAGTTCTTTTGTAACATTAGATCCATGGGAAGAATATGTGTGTTCTTTCAAGTAGGACATGTATTTGTTAAAAACCTCTTTTAGAAAACAAATATGCATGGGTGAAAGAGGACCCCCCTGCCTAACACCTTCTTTTAAAATCCATATAACCTTCTAGGTTATCATTAATAAAGAATGAGAGTCTAGCTAAATGACATTAATCCACGAGTAGAAAATATCATTTGAAGCAATGGTTTTCAATGTGGAAAGATGAAAATTATAATCCAACATCTTAGAGAACAATTTCATATAAAACTTTATGGTTACTTTTTCTCCACTAATGTGTCAATCAAGCATGTCAATAACTTTTGATGTGATATTGGTGTCATCCATTATATCCATACTTTTATAAAGCCACATTTTTAAGGAAGGACAATTCTTCATAGTAATACAAGATAAGAGACCAACCAAAACTTTAGTGATTATTTTAAAACCAAAGTTTGCAACAACAATTAGTCTGAAATCTTGAATTCACTCAACACTCTAAACCTTAGGTACCAGTGAAATAGAGATGGCATTTAGAATAGGAAGAAATCATCTTTATTGACAAAATTGGTTTACACCTTGTGAAGTGTTTGATGGACCTAAGGCATTATTACTATTAAAGTCAAACATAACTACGAAGATTTCTTTGAAATCAAGCACATAAGTGATCATAAACATAGTTATTCATATGAGTAATGACTATATTAATGAGATAATTATCAAAGATAATATTGTTTTAAGTATATGGATCATAGAAGAATTTAATAACATGATTTATTATATTAAATAGAGAAAGGAGAAAGTTGTAAGTAGAAAATATCCTTATAAAATAAATTTAACTAATGGACTATTGATAACCATGTGAAAGAATTTGGAGTTTTTATCATCATAGTTAAACCATTATATACGTGACTTCTCTCTCTAAAAATTTTAAACTTAACTCAATCTCACAATAATTGGTTTGTAATGTAAAGTTTACACCTATTTATATACTATACTTTTCTTTAACCAATATGTGGTATCTTTAACACATCCATATTAAGGACTAGACATCTTGAGCATTAAAGGAGAGGTTGGACATGTTGTAATGCCATATTAGAAAATGGACTTTAAGTCTAACTTAGCCTCACAAACTAGCTTGTAAGTTTAGGTTTTCACCCTCTTATATATATTATACTTTTATCATATTTCAAGTTAATATGGATATTCAACACAACCCCTCATGCCGAAGATTAATCATATTTAATTATAATAGAGGGGCTTCAAATAGGTTCAACAATCATTTGGATATATTCTGATATAATATTTGAAAGTGTAGTGTAAGTCTAACTCAACCTCACAAAACTAGTTTTTAAGGTGATGTTTGTAGACACTTATATACTATAATTTAACAATATCTCTAGTCAATGTTGGATCTCAAACAAATAGCTTCACATTTAAAATTGGTAGTTTATGAGTGATACACGTGAGGATTTGCAGAGATCCTTCATGTGAAATCCTTCATAGTGGCTTTAGGTTGATTGTGAATATTGTTTAATTGATTTTTCTATAGGAGAGTCTAGGAACCAAGTATTCTAAAATTTGATTTAAGAATTGCCTCTACCCCACCAATATTATTACGGAGTTCACCGATAAGCTTAGCTAAAGATGGCTATAAATAAGAAGGCTTGTGACTTTTGAAATGAAGATTAACATTGAAGAAACATGGTTACATCATGGGAGCACAATCTGATTAAGATATTAGCATATGTTATGCACGTTTAATATTACAGGCTCTATTAAGATCATAAATGGAAACGAAACCTAACCCTCCCTCAATAGTTAGCAAACATACCTTCTTCCAAGAAACAAATTAAACTTGATATCACAAAATGAACTTGCTTAATATGTTTAATAATCGACAAAAGATTTCCTTTCAAAGAGAAAATTTAATATGAATCTAATGTACTAAGCCACAAAAATGGTGTACATAACTCTTTTTAAAATAGATACACCTAGATATGTTAAAGGCAATGATCCATGACAAAAAAACAGGATGTTTTAAGGCATATAGATAGCTTAAAGATATAAAACTTGCATAAAAACACCATTTAGCTAGAACTATCAATTTGACTAAAATCATGATCATATCGAAAGTAATAATTGGGTATTTGTCTTGCAAAAGACAAAAATGTAGTCTAGATGGAAAATACAATGTTTTTTATACCTTTAAACATATCATGGTCCTACAAGAGAATAATATATTACCGACGATCATAATCTATTAGCAATAGCAAAAATCCATCGGTAAACATGATTTACCGACGGACAGAAATCATTGATAAAGTGGTCGTCGATAAAGTTTACCAACGACACAAACATTTGTCTGTAAATACCGACGACCAAAAATTCGTTGGTAAATACCCGTCAATAAAAATCGATCGTTAACATTCATCACTAAAATGCGTGATTTGATCTCCTTGTTCCTCTTCCTCTTCTTTTTACTTATTTCATCATCTTTTTGCACTCGCCACCACCGTCACTCTAGGTCATTTCATCCTTTGAGCTCTCATCCTCCTCCTACTTGTCTTCCTCTTTCCTCTTCCTCTTCCTTTATCTTCTCCTTCTTTTCCTCCACCTCCTTCTCTAACTTTGTCACCATTGTCATTGTCACTGTCACCAACGTCCTCTATCTACACATCATTGACAATCATTGACGTCAGCTTCGCGCGTCACTAGTTAGCCTTTGTATCATCAATGAACCTATGTTATAAAGCCAACAACCATGGGTGAGATAGGATCCCTTTGGCTCACACCTTTCTTAAAAGCCATGTAAGCTTCCATGTTACCATTAATAGAGATTGAAAATTCTACTAAAAATGACATCAATCCAATAATAAAAAATATCACTAAAACCAACTTTCAATGTGGAAAGAAGCAAATTCCAATCTAGTTTGTGACTCTTTTAATATCAAAACCATGGAAACTACTTTGAACTCAAGCACACAGATCAGCTTGCGACTATAATCATGATTAACAACAGGAGTAAGAACTTTGATGAAATCATTATTAGAGATAATAATTTTTTTAAGTATATAGACATGAGCATAATTTAATGATACATGATTATTAATATTTGATAGAGAAAAGAGGAAGTTGTGATCATTCCTTAGAGAAAGCTTTGATTTAGTGGATTTGCTATATTTAACCATACGACAGAATTTGGTGTTTTTGTCACAATGGTTAAACCACTATATTTATGTCCTCTCCATCTAAAACATGTAATCAAGGGTAAGGGTTTTGCTAAGCTAATTAGTTAATAGTATTGTATGCACACATTCAACGAGAAAACTGATGTACCAATTCCAAATAGTGTTGATTAAGTCAGTGCTAATTTGCCAAGTTTTAAAGTATTTTTTCATAAAAGTGGTTTAGCTTCAGGTTGGTTAATGTTAATTGTTCAATCTAAATATTAATTTAAGTTAGTCTCCATGTAAAATATTTTTTTAAAAAAATGGCCTATTCAATAATTTCACTCTTATATTTTTTTATGTCCTATATTTTTTTCTTTTGTATTTAATGGGTCCGGTATTTATTTGTTAATAGAATCTATTTGGTCTCTTTCTTTAAATTATTAAAAACATTTAAAAATGTCACATGTCAAGAGAGCTGATTCATCGTTTACATTTAAACTCCTCTAGTTTCTTTTCTTTTCAATTTTTTTTTTCTCCATCTCCCTCCACCTTCTTCCACCTCCTCCAACTTCCTCTCCCACTATCTTTCTCCACCGAGTGCAGTTAACTAAACAAAATTAAGATTTTACTATTTGTCACATTATCCTATTGTACTCTAATGAGAATTTTATTTTTGAAATTTCATAAATAAAGTTATCCTTTTATGAAGTGATGTTTTATTTTGACATGAATTGTTTTATTACGGTGGAAATTCAATATTTAAAGAATTATGTGTGTTATTATGGTGCAAGTTCAATATTCAGGTGAAAGGTGTTTTATTATAATCTCTGCACATAATCAAGTCAAAAAAACATATTTAAAGAATTATGTGACCATACCTACTATTATATGACATAAAGAAAACGTCTAAGGTTGCTAACAGCATATTTTTAGATTGTAAGAAATTTCATTTAACCTTGGGCTGGGTCGCTTTGGGTAGACATGAGTAAAAAATAGATGAAAGAAGAGATAATAAGTTGTGCAGAGAAATAAACCTAGATGAAAGAAGTTTGAGTGAAGGAAATTCATATAAAAAGTGAAAGAGAGAAATCTTGAACATGGGCGGGAATTAGACTCAAATGAATTATAATATTTTTCCATGTTTAAACATAAATGTTTGGATTAAAACTATCTAGAGTTCTTATTCTAACTAATAGGTACATAAATTTATAACCATGAATAATATTCATGTCCACTAAATTAATGTTAACCTAAATATAAATAGTAAAATAAAACATATTAACTTAAATAAATATTAAAAATAAATAAATAAATAAAGAGAATTTATTTTTTGTCTTAACATTTGTTTTTCGAATACACATTTTAAATATATTTTTTAAATTAAAATAATTATTTTATTAATTTTAGTTTCTTTAAAGTTAACTGTGTTTTTAATTTGATAATGTTTTTACAAATTTAACTATTGTTTGATTATTAAACTACCTATAAAATAAATAAAAATTATTTATATTTAATTTCATAATATAATAATATAACAATAAGTTAATTTATTGGGAATGTCAATTTTAAAGAGTTGAAAATCAATATACAAATTTACCCTTTTATAATTTATGAGCAACTTAGATACAAAATTGATGACTTTTTTTTTAATAAAGTGATGTTTCATTAATTTGACATTGAAAAGGGGTGAAAGTGATTAAGGGAGATAGGTGTGTGGAAGAAGATGAAAGATGGAAGACACTACTACAAGATGAATACAAAACTGTACTAACTCAAATGTAATTTATGATGTTGCAGAGGAGAAAGAAGGCTCTCATGAATTGCTTTACATCTTGACATCAATTTTCAAATCACACACATGAGATCATGATATTAAGATTAAGCATACAGGGATGGCATATATATAAACTTTCAGAGACATAGAAACCTCATCAAAAGCTTCCATAATCTGAAGTGCCTTCTGTTTCTACTGAAGCTTTTGTTTCTATTGTTTCCATGAAACCCAAATGAATGTGTGACATTAGTCACTACGAAGCACTCTTACGGAGACCTATGCACCCAGAATTCAGACATCATTGTCGGAAATACCTTTGTCAAACACATCTTGCTCGAGAATTTCCAATCATCGTATCTACAAAAGGTTGAATCAATCATGTACTTATTTAATCAAGGGAGTCTTTGTATTATGTAAAATAATACCCTTCTCACTTATTCAAATATATTGTGTATTCTCATTTCTCCTTAATTTTCTTTAGTATGTCTATTTCAAAATAATTTACTAAAAGCTCACCATGTCACTAAAACAAGATATAGATATATAAATAATTTATTAAAACTTTAAGTCAGTATTTTTTGAATAAACAATTTTTAAAATATAACTAAAAGAATGACCACTTAGCATTTCTAAGAGTCGATGTTAAGAAAAAAGTTAATGGAAATTAGTTAATATTGTCAAATTTGTGTCACACGTACAGTAAGAATTAATTCATGAACATTGACTGATTAAGATCAACTCTAAGTGGTAATGGTTGAAAAATCAGAGAAAAAACAGAGAAGAGAGTTTTGTCTTTGAACATACACTATGATAGAATGAAGAGTAAAAGTCTTCTTACAATATTCTTACATTCTGTACGTGTAAACATGAGGAAACAATACCACATGATCTGAAGAATAACTGAAAGGAGACTAAACTTAAGACTGTAAAATAGGGGCCGCGCGAACGCAGGTCCCTCTACCACAAATTACGATGTAAGTTCTGCCACTTGAGCAGACCTTAGAATAGCACCCATCCCAAAAGTGCAATGGAAGTCACTGTTCTAAATCATGGGCCTTCTTGATCATCCATTGATCTCGTCCAGGTAAGTATGTGATATAACCCTACACACTTTTCTTTTGTAGTACAAGTGCCACAGTTCTCACTATTCTTTTACCGATGTGGTACTTGAAATATCTTCGAAAACATAATCATCCCTGCCACCAAATACATTACCCTGTTTTCTGCGGAGAGTGATAAATTATTTGAAAATGCCAACTTGTAGTAATAAGATATAGAGAAAATTAAGAATAATGTCTTGCACTTGGTATTTCATATAATGATGGTTCGTTTAGGACGCATTAGCAGCAAAGTGCAATCTTAACTCATGGGATTACAACCTCAAAAACTTAAATATTTGAAAGAAAAATGACTGAATTTGGAAGTAAAACAATTGAAATGCAGTCATTATGTAAAAACTAGACCAATTTTGAAGAATTAGAACCATGTCAAAGCTCAAAGCTAGATAATGAAAACACATTATTTTGGATGTAGGGGTTAAATGTCTACTTAAACAATTTTTAAGATTAAGTCTCATGTCTTATTCTCTGTTCGGTGCTCATGTTCGTCAATTGTTCGGGAATACATGTTAGATGTGTTTTGATGCTAAAGTCAGCGCACGATTGATTGGTCAAAGCAATAAATGTTGTAGTTAATGTGAAACAAAAGTTTCAACGACCATATTTTTAACCTGTACTTATAGTTTTTTTCCATAGGTCTATGATTAGGGTTGACGTAATCACAGCCCAATCCTACTTTAGTTATTGATTTGTTTATGCTAATCAAGTGACTAACTGGTTTTCAGGTGTGTCGTTCGGTTGGTCAACCGTCTTGACACATAATTTGTATAAAGGACCAGTGTATGAAATCTTGTGAACAGTTCAACTAACAACAATAGGGAGGGACTATACAGCGCACGAGCGTGCACGCTTATTCGGAGGAACAGTACAAAGAAGGTTAACATACCACCCTGAAGGTGTTGTCGCACGATGACGTCGCTCAATCCTCAATCATTTAAAGGGCGTTGTGCGGTCTTCAATCTATTAAAGGTGTCCTCTAACCAACAAGTCGATAACTTCTCTAAAAACCTTTTTCGAAATAAATTTTGTGATCGGCTCTTGTTGACTTGACTAGTTGACCACTCCCAATCTGGTCAACCAGTCCATAGAATACACATAAATATAAAACTTTAAAATTTTCATAACTTACAAATTTCAATCCATGACTAAACATTTTGTTTAAAACTCATAGGTGTCCTATATAAAGTCTTTTGTGCTCTATCCAATCGAATAAAAATAAAATAAAATTGTACCAAGCAACATATAGTAAGAAAGACTCTTCACAACTCTTATTAACATAGACTAAACACCTCCCTTATACACACCCAGTAAATGACATCCTCACCACAAACTACAACGATGTAAGTAGCAAAATCATGTGCCCTTTGTCGTGTTTATAATAAGAAATATAGTCACTTCAATAATTACTACTTAAAGTTATATACAAAGATATTTAAAAATTAATATAATGTGAAAAAAAGTGATATTATTAGATAGATATTTAAAAATAATGAATGTATTCCAAATTTAAACAAATAGATGTTCTCTTTGCTCTTATATATACTGCTAAATAAATTCATTCAACTATTCCAGTAATACTAACTTTGTTGAAAATTTGTTGAACCTAAACCTAGATTTTAAAGTTATTGTCTATATTGAAAATTTCTTACATACAATAAATTGTAAGTGAGAGATAAAAAAATCTATATATATAGAATCATTAAGAAATGAACCAAAATTTCTTTTATTAAAAGATAATCACTTAGTAAATTGATTATACCAATGTAAGCTTTCATTTCACTCAAATATATTAGAATATAGAACACCTATTTAAAATTCACTTAGTAAATTGATTATACCATTATTCCAATGCATGTAGGGATGGCAACGGGGCGGGGCGGGTACGGGTATCATGATCCCATCCCCATCCCCATAATAAAAATTCATCCCCATCCCCAAACCCAACGGGTATACAACTTTTGACCCATCCCCATCTCCACCGGGTAACGGGTATTTTCTTATACCCATACCCATACCCATTTTTTTATTGTTCCATATATCAATTAAATATTTTTTATAAAAAAAATTTAAAAATCACACCAACGGAATCATGATACTATCA
>Ga0209589_1010469_pt1 | contig 13507 bp, 11 predicted proteins | sample CowpeawhiteBW_FD_187525 | JGI IMG/M metagenome (GOLD analysis project Ga0209589, IMG submission 187525) | Root nodule microbial communities of legume samples collected from California USA - Cow pea white BW (SPAdes) (version 2) | ecosystem: Host-associated > Plants > Roots > Nodule | place: USA...
GTAAGTGGCCTGGGTCAAACACCCTTATCTTGTGCTTTATTCGTGTAAGTTCCCCACCCTTACCCCAAGTAAGCGGCCTGGGTCGAACACCCTTATCTTGTGCTTAATTCGTTTAAGTTCCCCACCCTTACCCCAAGTAAGCGACCTGGGTTGAACACCCTTATCTTGTGCTTAATTCGTTTAAGTTCCCCACCCTTACCCCAAGTAAGTGGCTTGGGTCGAACACCCTTAACTTACAACTTATAGCAACACGCATACACCACATATAAACAAAACATAACATACAAAATCTTAATCGCATTTAAACACAAGTGCAATAATGTACCAAATATTACAGACAGACTCAAATAATATTCTTGAATCAGTTAAGACCAAAATCCTAGTCTGTGGGGACAGGTGCATCCTCGGAATCGCCCGCCTTCTTCTCCTCCTCTGCCACCTTCTCCTGCGCCTCCTCATTCCCACTGTCCTCATCCTCCTGGACCAACTTCCCGTCAACAACATCCTTATTCACATCGAACCTCGAATCCGTTACGTCCACATCCTGATGGAAAAAAGCCGCTTGACGCAATCCCTTCTCAAAACCATTGATGTGTTCTTGTATGATGCTATTCTTCAGATCATCAAGCTCACCAACAACTCCATCATACTTGTCCTTCAAGTCATCATAGTCCTCTTCCAATTCCCCTATCCTTTTATTCAACTTTTCCTTAGAATCCAAGCAACGAACCCTCCATGTTGCCAACCTTTTTCTCTCCGCTTCCCAACTTTCCTTTGCCTAATCCAACGCAGCCTTCTCCTCCTCCAGCTTATCCACCTTCCCCTGCAACTCCTCCACCTTTTCCCGGCCCCCCTCCTTCACTTCTCTCCTATAAAGGGACCCCACGCGCCGGCTCAAAACTAAAGCCTTGCTCCCAAACTCCACCATTGTCCTCACAAGGTGGTCCGCATCCATGACGTCAATTGAATTCAAAATGGTATCTGGGAGGGTAATCGAAATGTCCTTCCTCACAGATATTTCTGGCAGTTCGATCAACCTAGATTCCGGCCCTTTCTCGCCACTGGCCGATCCCGCTCCACTAACCGACCCCGTTTCGAGCAGGGCCGTCCTTATCTTCTTCACGTCTTTTCCCTTCCCGGGTCGAGGTGGTAACTCAGCCTTCCTCTGCGTCCCGCCGTGCACATGCACCTCCACCACGAACTCTTGCAAGTTGGGAACATCAGTCTTCCCAGCTGCCTTGGCCTTAGCGGCCATCTCCTTCCTCAGCGTTTGGAAAAACGCTAAGTTCTTCTTTCCAGACTGCGCCATATGCCCTACAATGATACATTACAATTTGGATCAAAACAACTTAGAATTATTAACACAGTTTAAGTAACAAACAGATACCTTCGATATCTATTATCAGATGCACTGAATTATAAACTCTAACTAGGCCCTTAGTGGGCAACTTATCAACAAACTTTAACAACATCCCCACCACCTCCTTATCACCAACCGAAAACTCCTCCATCCCCATGTCTTTATACCGAGAAGGATTGCTGGTCCAACTAAAGGGAAACTTGGTACTCCCATCTACATTCAAAAAATAAGCTTTGCCTCCTTCCTTGACGACAACCTTGAAGTACCCATCTTTGAAATGCTTGAAAGACTGGGAAAAGGCATATAGTCTGCTGATACTGGACTGACTTATCAAAGATAACCAAGTAGCCGGCCGCCGGGGTCTGGTATCGTAAAAATACAAAAAAGCATAAGGAGTGAGCTCCAAATACAAGGATTGGCACAAGATGTGAAAGGCTTGCAAGTAGGCCCAACTATTCGGATGTAGCTGTGTAGGTGCCACATTCAACGCCCGCAATACGCCCATAGTGAAATCGTCTAACGGCAATCGCACATGAAGTTGAGAGAAATGACACATATACATGTAGAAAAACTTCTCGGTAGCCCCCTCCTGCCCATGGCATACCCGATCGATGACACTAACCCTCTCTAGGGAAATAATGTCCCCACTGACACCCTTGGAGATGACAGGTGTGCAGTTTAACCAAGAGTTCAGTAGATGGGACCACCGAAACAGGAATGATTGGCTGCGGACGTCGGCAGCCGCCCACCCATAGCCACCTTTCGCCGGCTAGTCACTTTCCGCCAACTCTTCGGGGGGATCTTCTCGAACCTCCCTTACAGTCTCCATTGGAATCCCACTTGTCACGACCCCAGAACTTGTACCCTCTTCGTCAAATCGTCTACCCTTACTTCTCTCCGACTCAGTACTCTCACTACTACTAGACGTAGATAACGATATGCTATCGCTACTAGACATACATGTTTTCGTTTTTACGGGAAGATGTCGGCTGAATTTGGGAACTAGTCAGATAATATGATGCGCACACAAGACCTCTGAATGCAAAAATCTCGTAAATGAACCAAGTAACCCTTCCCCTGTTTTGAAACCTATATTTATAGATCAGGATCCCAAACGATGAAAACTTTTCCCGCCAAAATAATACCCCAGACCAATCGACACCATCATTGCGAAAGATGCGACCTTTAAAAACGACGGTGCCAAAACGTATTGATTTAACCCCTGACACCCCCTCACCTACCTTCAGACAGTTACCACTTTTTTAGCCTTAACACTGTTCATTACACTTAAAGGCTAGGGGACTGGTGTATCACACCTAGCCGGTTCCGCTAGCATACCAACACAAATCACCCTTGACCGACAACTCCTATCGGACAAGGCTGGGGGACTAGTGTACCACACATAACCAAACTCAATCAAATAAGTAAAAAATGCATCAAAGTAGCCAAGTATTCAACCTAGGCCGAGTCAGTCTAACTTATACCGGACCTGGTCAATTTAACCATATAAATGATAAACCTCACGAACATGCCAGAGACAACCCAAGTACACGACCTGGGCCGCCATAGTCTCGAACTTAACTGAACAAAGGTTAAAGTAACAACAAAATGGCCAACACGAATAGTACGCGGCCAAGGACGACATTTGACAAGCCAAGAAGTAAACGGATCAGACCGCTCTCGAAGACTTAGTAAAATGGAGGTCCTCGCGTTCGATGGACCTTAGGGGCCTAGGTTAGGGCCCAGGCCCACTCATAACCCAGGCTAGGGCCCAAGCCAAGGCCCAACCCATTGGATAAACGAACATCATTAATGCTCTATAAATACGCATGGACCCCACGAATTAAAGGTACGCATTCATTAATCACTGATTTGACTTTCTGAGAGCTTTGACTTACTTGAGTTTCAGAGACTCTTCTACAGGTAACCCCTCCTGGGTTCAAGCTGACATGTATCAACCGGGGAGAGACCAACTGAAGAGATAGCAGACTACGTGGTAAGGTGACACTTGTGCCTAACTCATCTTATTTGTTCTTTGCAGGAACAACTTTATTTCATATAAATTGCTTAATCTTAACAATCGATACCCAAGGATTTTAGATCATCGTCTCATTATACAAATGAAACTAGTAATCCATTTACCCAGGATATATCATGCTTCCACGAACTTGTCCGCTCGTGGTCCAACATCCATGAACCTCCCCGTTCGTAGTCCAACTCTACGGACCTCCCCGCCCGTAGTCCAACACACGTGATCCAATAGCTATGAACCTTCCCGCTCGCAGCAACCCTCAAGTGTGAGCACGGAACATACGAACCTCCCCACTCGTATCCTCACACGAGAGCATCATAACCTCCCTGCTCATATTATCCCATATTCATCACCAGTCATGAACCTACCCGCTCATGAAACTGTCAAGCATCTCCTAGTCTAAGTCCATATCTCAACACATCAAAATGAATTTAAGAAAAGCACACTACACTATACAAGATACATACTCAAGCTAGTCTTAGGGATTCCAATGCTTCCACGAACCTGCCCGCTCGTTGTCCAACTCTACAAACCTTCCCGCTCGTAGTTCCAACTCTACGGACCTCCTCGCCCATAGTCGAACACGCGTGATCCATCTAGCTACGAACCTCCCCGCTCGTATCTTCACATAAGAGTATCATTAATATGAACCTCCCTGCTCATATTAATCACGCATTCCAACACCAATCACGAACCTACCCGCTAGTGATGCGATTAAGCATATCCCATATCAGAACCAACACAACAAGCCATGCAAAAACGCATCATAAATGCACCTTGCCACTTGTACTATCGCCTGGCGCAACTTAAACGTCGCTAGGCGAAATGGCAGTGCAGACCGTCTGGCGGTTCCACATCACTACTAGGCGCCACAGCACGGGATTTCCCTATTTTCTACTATTGCCTGGCGGTCCACTATGCACCGCCAGGTGCTACACCAGTAATGTGACACTACTGATTTTAGGTACTCCAATTCAGCTCCTAGCATCCAACCACTCAATTCTCAACATCCAGAAATTAAAATACACATTCATATAATCCAAATTACAACATCACAACACATATGCATCTCTCAAGTATAAACACACATTCCTCTCTTTTATAATTCATATATACTCACATCTTAAATCAATGCCAACATTCAATTTGAACCCCAGAGTAAACCATGCTCATATGAAATTATGAACTTATAAGGCAACAGACACATAACTCATTTATTCATACAAAGCATAAGTCTTACCTCAATCAGGAACTACAAGAACCCTTTTTTTACCAATTCCTTATGTCAAATTAAGATTAACATCAACACTTAGTCATTTAAACTCACATCACATCATACCATATGAATTGTAACCCAAACTTGAACCTTTATTTTAATACTCCTATTTTAGTCTCTTTTGTTTGCATAAAACCCACCAGTTGAACTTCTTGAATTTTCTTTCAACTAAACTAAAAGGATATATTGCTAAGCACTTAAGGTGTGTACTGCACCACACTAGAATGTACAGAAGTCTCATCAAAAGCAAATATGTGCATAAAATAATATTAAAACAAGAAGTTAAAGTGGATTGCTTGTTTGCACCGTGAAACAAAAAGAAAAGAAATCAAAGTATGACGTGGGTGCCTCCAATGTACCAAGGCATGAGCAAAACCTAATTTCGAACAACACTTTGGTTGCATCATCGTGGGTACCATCGTGAGGATTGAATTCCATAATTTTTTTTCTTAATTTACACCCTAACAAGCACAAGCCTCGAAAGAAAAAGGAGAAAAGAAGACCCCCATGATTTCTCATATATATATATATATATATATATATATATATATATATATATATATATATATATAGGCCATTAAAATGCAAACCGTGATAGAGTTCAAGGAAGCACACTTACAAAACACAATAACGCAAAAGCCAAAGTAAATGAGGACCATATATCCAGAACAAATAAGAAGTATAGAATTTCGTAAATAGGAATATGTAAAGATCACATAAAATAAAACAACCATCAAGTAAAGCCAAACGAAAATCACTAGATATTCAACAACTATAATAGGGCTGCTTTGAGTGCTCTAGGGTTTCCTGAGTATCTCCCATTGATCCACATGATCCAAACGCAAAAAGAAATTATTTTTATGCCAACAAAGGTTTGAACCCACATCCACATAATGACCAACAAATGTACAACCAACAAGCGAATTTGTGTTTCTTGCTATTTTGAGTACCTACACACTTATCAATATACTTCACACATTCATGCATAAATGCAAAATAATTAATTAAATTATAATACTAATGGCATACACAGGACTCGAACTCAAATCCTCTAATCATAACCAAATACCTTCAACCACTTAAGATAGCACTATTACTTGTTTTCTTTCTCTGCATTAATTAACTTACAGATTCTCGCCCTCGAATTTATTAAATAAATATTTATTTATTTATTTTTCCTAGGTCTTACAAGCAACAATGAAGATTATCCGCCTCCTTTGCAAGCAATGGTTACTTTTAGTTCTTACATGGCTTACTCTTCATCATTGCTTCCCTTGCTTCAACTATAGAGAATTACTACCATGAGTTTGTTGTTAAATGTTTTTATTCAATGTAATGCTCATGCACCATTTCTTAGTTTTGCTAACTTCAATATTTGACTAAAATATATTAAAATTGCCCCAGTGAAGAGGTTGTGCAGAACCCACAACATACTCATTGTAAGTGAGCAATTTCTTGGCCCAACTATGGAAGAAAGAGATGGAGATTCTCTTGTAATCAAAGTAGTAAATGTTGGACTGTACAACATCCCCATCCACTAGTAAATAGCATCATCATTTATCCCCCAGATAAAAGACATTTTTATTTTTGTTTTGCCTTTAAACAAAACAATTTTTCTGTTGGAAGTAACCACTTTTACTACAAATGTTAAAGTCAAAGGTATGAAATTATTATAGAGTCTTAGCTTCCTTATGATATACATATGGTTAAAATATACAACAAATATGCTATGCAGAAACTGTGTATGTACCAGTAGATGCTGGAGAGACAATTCCCTTTAGAATCATTAAAAACACACTCAATCAAGAACTGCTCTTTGTAATTGCCAACCACAAGATGATTGTGGTTGCTACCGATGCTTCTTACACCATGCCTTTCATCACCAATGTCCTCATGATAGGTCCTGGCCAGATAATCAATGTCCTCATCAGTGTTGATCAAACATCTCGAAGATATTACATGGTTGCACGTGCATATATACCTACACATAATACAACTTTAGTTCGCAACCTTGTTGTTTTTTATAATTATAGAAACAAATTATAAGGTTAGCATACCATTCTTGGAACACCATCAAATTCTACAACTTTCATACTAATCACAATCATCCCATGCCCAATCTCCTTAGTCTCATAATAGCATCCTCAATAGTGTTTATATCCAGAACCTTCATTCCAGGTAATTATCAATCATTCCAATTCAATCTCTTAACTCTAGTGGCGTCAAAGGGTCAATCATGCTCGCAAGAACTCACTACAACCTTAGCCTCCATCACGTTGACGCTAAACTCACACTAAACTCATAGCTAACTATTCCTATAAATAATTAGAGCAGTGGTTAGATTAGAAGAAACATAATAACATGACAACACTCACCGGTATATAACTTCTTATTAAATAAAAATTTGATGACATAACTTTTATATTTCATTTATTAGCACTATATAACTTCTTATTAAATAAAACATTGAATCACATATAACTTTTATATTTGGTTTATTAGTGGTCAAAATATATATGCATTGGTCATCTAAAGCTCAAAAATGGAAAATGATAGACAGAGAACCATTCATAAACTTCGTCTAATAGATTAAGCATTTGGGAGTGTTAATTTTTAAGACAAAATTTAGAAATACCAAAACATAATTACAATAAGTACAACGACAGAAGCATTGTTTCACCTATATTTAGTCCTAACAATGAATATGCATAACCAAAAAGTAAAAGCATTTTTGACCTATATTTAGGTTTATTCACTACAACTGGTGACTTCTTTGGAAAATCATCTAGTTGTTGAAGCACCAATCTGGAGACAATGAAGCACCAGTCTCCAAAGCGGCCTTGGTAGTCTGATACTTCTCAAGTTTTAGACATGTTCTGCCATGCAATGCAATGTTACACAATTGAAGCCTTAATGTACTGCCATAAAAGTGTTTTGAATGCTTTCACAAAATAATTGAATGATTTTAAATTTCCATTTCCGAACCATTAGGAAAATGTAGTAGAGTGAGCTATTATATTGAAAAAAGAACAAATCTCTCTTCAAACACACATAAAACAAAAAAATGTTGCTTTGTACTTCCTTCCATATGACATACTTCTTATAAGCTTTATCCAACAAATCTTCCATTTGTTTATTGTATATGATATTAGTGTAATATTGATTAGAAATCATCACAAATTAGTAAGAAAGATTTAAAATGTAAGTGCTAACATAACACCGTATGAGCAACTATCAAAAGAACATGTCGTTCACCTTTTCGTTCCTCGCTTCGTTTTCTCCATTTAGTTTTTATCACCAAATCAGACCTAATCACTCTCAACATGATGAAGCCAAACTGGAAAAGAAACAAATAGAGAAAGAGAGGGAGGAGGTGTATAAATATAGAGTCAACCAATAAAATGGTATATAAATATAGCTAGTGGTATATAAATATTTAGAGAAATGTTCAGCCAACAAATTGCATAGAAAATCAGAAAGCTAATTTGAATGAAAAAAAAGGGATTCGTCAGCTAAAAAAGTGACTCAAATTATGTGTCTCAAACCATAGACACAGAGATTAGAGTGAAGACATTCTAAACAAATTGATTAAGAAAATTTTTCCCTGCACTGCTTAACACGGTAAAGATCACCACCTCCTTTTTTTTGTTGATAACTTTTTTATTGCATGTCATGAAATAATGGGTAATCAATCACAAATGGGTAAAGATGCATGTTGTTTATAAAATTGAAAAATGTCAGATTTTTATTTTAAGCATAACAAAGATCCTCGACAATATATGATACTTTACAAAAATAATATGGAAGTTGGGCATATATTATTTCTTACCTTTCAGATATTGTTCCTATCCTCCATCTTGTTTGGCTTCATAAATGGAATAAAAAATAACTTTATTCCTTAAACCTAATAATCAATAAAATCACAATAGAAAGCTTAAATTATTCTTTAGAGAAAGAAATAGTTGAAAAAGAGTACATCTGTTTCTCTAAAAAATCACTAATTTTTCAACACACACATTCCTCTAAAATCAAATCGAGTTGAACCAATATCCCGATCCAAATATCCTTCAACACATTCTCCTGAAAATCTAGAGAAAACAATTTCTACCACGAAAAATAACCAGACAAAATACAGAAGAAAACAAAACTTTGGCCCCAGAAGAAAAAAGGAAGAAGAACAACAAAAAATAATTGTAAAATCAAACCGAGTTGAACCAATATCCCGATCTAAATACCCTAGATCACATTCTTCTGCAAGTCTATTGAAAACTATTTCTGGCACAAAAATAACCACAATAAAGAAGAAAACGAAACTTTGGCCCTAGAAGAAAAAAGGAAGAAAAAAAAAACACTAAAATCAAACCGAGTTGAACCAATATCCCGATCCAAATACCCTAGATCACATTCTCCTTCAAGTCTGTTGAAAACGATTTCTACGACAAAAATTAAAGAAGAAAACGAAACTTTGGCACTCTAGAAGAAAAAAAGGAAGAACAATGACAAAAAAATAACTTTAACCAAACAAAAGTTCTGCTTTGCATGAACAACAAACAATGAGGTAAAAAAAATTAACTTAGAAGAAAGAAGAAGGATCTAAGAAGAAGAAAAAAATGGAACAAGAAATAATAAGAACTAACCTAGATGAAACTGATTGTGTTGGAGAAAAAGGATGTTGTTGTCAACCAACGTTAATCAGTATTTAAAAAAGACTTTCGGGCGGTAAAAACACAACATAAAAAAGACTAAAATTCCCTCAATTTTAAACACGTGTCAAAAAATTAAGATGTCTATTTTAGGAACTTACCTACACTAAGATTGTCTTAGATATATATTAGATTTTGGAATTACTTTTTGGGTTAATATTTTTGTTCAAAAATATCAAGTTGGTCATCCGGTCCTTTTAATCTCAATTTGGTTACAAATTTTGAAAAAATGTTGCAATTTGGTTCTTTTTTCGTTAGATTTCTTGAATCAGATGAAGGTATTTTCATCATTAAAATTAAAGATGGTTTGTTTTATTGGTGTAATTGACATAATCCTAATGTCAGTTTTGATGAAAAATCCTTATTCTGCTTCAACAAATTAACGAAAGAACCAAATTACATCAATTTTTAAAAAATCGGGACCAAGTTAAGACTAAAAAATAAGGTTTAATTATGCCCTTGGTCCCCATTTTGGACTCCAAATCTCAAATTGGTACCTGTATTTTTCGAAATCTCAAAATGGTCCCCTTTTTAGTTTAAAATTCTCACTTTTGCCCTTTCCGTTAAGTCTGGCCAAACAGCGTTTGTGGTTGCTGAGGTGGATTTTTGTTACTGAAACATGTCAATTACAGATGGAATGGTGTGGAAATATTTATTTATTTAAGCCACCAACAATGTTGAATGTAGAATCCCTAATTTTGTTGTCATTTTCTCCCATCTTCTGTGATGAATCCAGCCAATTGTGTGTCTTATGGGTCCTGTTCAAGTTCAGATCTTGGAGGAAAGCAGAAGAGCAACGTCAATTTTTGCAATGCAGGTGGGTGTAGAAGCTCCAATGTCACGCCCAGTTGTTATTGTGGTGATAAGGCTGTGTTGAGAACTGCGAGAACAACCAAGAACAAAGGAAAAAGGTTTTGGGGCTGTCCAAACTTCAAGGTAATGTTGTTTGTAATTTGTGTTTTGTTTCTGTGTTATTTTTTGTGTTTTCTGATAAAAGCTGACGTTAATGGTATATTTGCATCAGAGTGGAAGTGAAGAGTGTGGTGGGTGAAATTACTTCAGCTGGTTTGATCAGTATAGGATGGGAGAATGGAGTTCTGCAAGCACGGTTGTGATTGAAGAAAAATGTTGTGGGTATGTGAAGAATGAAGAAAAGGTTAGTGGCAATGTGAAGATTGAAGAACATGTTGTTGGTGGCAGTTTGAATACCCAAGAAATGAGAAGAAGTTGCGTGATGTCTGAAGAAGTAGTTGCTGATATCAAAATATGTATTAATTCATTAGAAAAAAGGGTTAAGGTGTTGATTGGTGTGGTCTGTCTTTGTGTTGTATTGAACATCATTAGTGTGTTTTTGTTGGTGAATTAGAATGAGTGTGTTTTTGTTCAAGCAGACCTTTAATGTAGTAGATGATTTTGTTTATGTAAGGATTAAAAAGTTAATGAATGATATTAGTAACTGTTTAACAAAATTTAGCAGGAAACCTTTAATGCAGCAGTACTCAAACATAAATTCCATATGCAAAAGGTGAAATTAATTTGGACATGAATATGAGAATTGGACATCAATACAGATTTTGATATATAAATAACATGTTTCAGCAGCAAATGTTTAACATCTGTGAATGAAGTGGACCACTACTACATAACTGAAATGGACAAAAAAGTGGTCCCCCAAATACCAATTACACAGATTGACAAAATATATTCATCCAATAGTACCTAAATTGTCTTTCAAAAAGGTAATTACAGACCAAAGCTACAAAAGATTATAATAAGGAAAGCACATGTAGTCAGAGTTTCCATATGTGTCCCCTCCTTGCATTGAGTTTTGGCCTCACCATTGGTCTTCCACGCCCACATGTTCCTTGGTCAGAATGTTGAGCTGAACCCCTTGGTGCTGCAGTAGAAGGTTATATAGGTTGTAAACTTGGTTGTGATAGTGCAGGGGTTGGTTGCTGTGACGGTGGCTGGGATGGATGAGTAGGTGCTTCAATTGATAGGGTTGGTTGTTGTGATGGTGGCTGGGATGGCTGAGTAGGTGCTTCAATTGCAGGGGTTGGTTGTTATGATGGTGGTTGTGATGGTTGAGTAGTAGGTTGAGTTGCAGCGGTTGGTTGTTGTGATGGTGCCTGAGATGGCTGAGTAGGTGCTTGAGGGCAATGTCTTCTATTATGGCCAATTTCCCTACATATGCAACACCTCTTGCACAAGCCTGCTTTGGTCATTTGTGTGTCATCTTTTCGTAGCTCTCATTCCTGCAATCTCCTTTTCTTTTTTTGTCTGCCTGGTAATGATCTTTTCGGAGGAGGTAAAATATCTGGATATGGTGTAACCTCCCACACCCTTTGGCCATTGATTGTGTATATGATGGATGCATATGTCTCTTCATACGTGGACTTCTTGTACCAGGTGGAGATGAAATCTTTTCCATCTATGTTTAGAAACCTCATGGCTGATAGGGCATGATAGCAGGGTATCCCAGTGATGCTCCACTTCCTGCATGTGCATGATGCTTCATCGATATTGACCACAAACTTATCACCAACATGTGATGCATGCCTCACCTTAAAAATTTTGTCTACTGACCAACTGCAAGGTTTTGGCACATGATGATATAAGTGGTTATACAGAACTGGGTAAATACAATAAAAAGTAAACCAAAGCAAGAGCAAATTTACCTAGGAATCCAATGCCTTGTCAAATTTGCTTCCAAGTTATATCTTGTCAGGATTTTGGGACAGATGTTCCCTTCATATGATGCAACCTTTTTTCTGTTCTTAGCCCACATGTGCATCATGTATAGCCTTATTTCCTCCAACATGGTGATTATTGGCTTGCCCCTAGATTCCACTAAGACACTATTAAAGGCTTCAGACATATTGTTAACCAATGTATCAGATTGGGCAGTTGTTGTGAATCTAGATCGTGATCAAAACCTGCTCCACAATAATTACATTATTATTATCCCAGTTTGTAATGACAACTACAGACAATAACAGTTTTGAAAACATACCTTAGTGGAATGGCCAACAAGTATTTGAAGGTATCTTCGTTTAGCTCTTTGATGTTCCTCATATCTTGCTCCCAACCTTTTGGATATGTGCAAGCAGCTACCTTCCACATCAATCTCTTCAAATTTTTACCTGGGAATTTTTTCCTAAAATTGGCATATAGGTGCCTAACATAGAATCTTTGATCTACTCCAGGAAGTAGATCCTGAATAGCTAGTAACAGCCCCTGATGTTTGAATGACAGAAAATAAATGTTAGTAGGCAATTAATTTATAAAATTGGATCTAAAAGCTTAATGAACATATCAGTGTACCTTTTGTTGGTCTGAAATCCAAGTACACCCTGTACACAATTGTGTCCCACCTATGTCCTCAATAAGGAGCTCCAGAAACCAAGTCCATGAATCCTTATTTTCCACCTCCACCACAGCATAAGCAATAGGTAACATTTGATCGTTCCCATCTCTTCCAATAGCAGTTAATAACTCTCCTCCATACTTCCCTTTCAAAAAGCATCCATCTAGTCCAATTATGGATCTGCAAGACATAAAACTGTCTTTGCAAGCTTTGAAGCATGCATAAAACCTTTGGAACATAGGTTGTCCTTCATTCTCATTCACTTTTAATTTCACTGTTGATCCAGGATTAGTTCTAAGAAGTTCATGTGCATAATCATAAAGCCTCTTGTATTGTTCTGCAAAAGACCCATCAACATTGTCTACGGCCATTGCCTTTGCCCTATAGGCCATACACCTAGAAATACCTATGTTATATTTCCTGCTAACCTTTTCTCGAATTTCCACAGCCTTGGTTTTTGGATTAGATCTAACAGTCTTCTCCAATCTCTTACTTAGCCATTTAGAATTAATTAAACGAATATTAAACTCTCTGTTGCAGGTGTGCTGGTCAATGATTATCCTCAATTGCCATGTCTTCATTGAACTCATATATCCACAGTATGCATACCATGGACATTTTCCATCTGCACCCAAACATTTTACTCTAACTCTTCTTTTATCACTTTTAAAAATTTTCAGACTTCTTCCATTTTCCAAAGCATAGGTCCTAATGGCTTCCACAAATTCTGACTTCTCAGCGAAATATGTACCAACCTCCCACTTATATT
>Ga0209589_1010470_pt1 | contig 13504 bp, 9 predicted proteins | sample CowpeawhiteBW_FD_187525 | JGI IMG/M metagenome (GOLD analysis project Ga0209589, IMG submission 187525) | Root nodule microbial communities of legume samples collected from California USA - Cow pea white BW (SPAdes) (version 2) | ecosystem: Host-associated > Plants > Roots > Nodule | place: USA...
AGAAAATTAGAAAAAAAAAAAAAGGTAAAAAGAAAAAGATGAAGGAAAGTGGTAACTATCCATTTAACTAGTGTTCACGGCACCCACAAACCCTACCCTATAAACGAAATTCGCAATCCTTTCTTCTTAACACTTCCTTCCCCATTCCAATTTCGAGAACAAATTTTTCGAATTAGGGTTACATCTTCTCTTCAATTCATCATGGACGCGCAGAGAGCTTTGCTCGACGAACTCATGGGTGCAGGTACGTTTCTGTTTATCGCATTGTAAATCACGAATCCCAATACTCTAAAATTGATTAAGTTGTTCTGTTTTGTTGTTACTGTGGTGAATTTCTTAGCGCGCAACTTGACGGAGGAAGAGAGAAAGGGGTACAAGGAAGTTACTTGGGACGACAAGGAAGTGTGTGGATTCTACATGGTGCGCTTTTGCCCTCACGATCTCTTCGTCAACACGCGCAGTGATCTCGGTGCGTTTAATCAATTCTATCACGGCTAATTCAATTTCGATTCTCTGTCGTTTCTCGATGTCAATTCAACTACACTGTTACTTCATCTATTAGATTGTTGCGACTGATTCGTTTTAGAGTGCTTTTTAGAAGAAGATAAGATTATTGAGCTTTGACTGAGAATAGTTGATGAATTCTTAAGTAAAGAAATATGCCTATTGAATTGAATTCCCTCGTCAACTTGATGGGGATCTTCTTTATTGTGATGGCTGCGGTTGGATTTCATTATTCTTCCTTCTACTTAATTTGCGTTTAATTTTGATTCAGGTGCTTGCCCAAGAATTCACGACCCAAAATTGAAAGAAAGGTGAACAAATAAATTTGTTTTTATGTAATTTAGGTTTTGTGGTCTATATTGATGAGCTGTATAGAACTTCTTTGGTCTTGCTGCAGATATTTGGGAACAAATCAGTGCAAAAACTGTTACATTTTCTAATTTTTAGACGTGCCTGTATGAAGTTGTAATTGTCTATCATTTCTAATTTTAGGTAGTGGTTTCTGTTGTGGCTCTACCACGAAAATTTCGCTGCTGTTAATATTATAGTGATGTGTTGAAGTTTGTTTAGTATCGTGCTGCTGGTAAAATTTCGTTTAAAAGTGGACCCTAGTACTATAAAAATCTGTTTCAGTTTATATTATCATATTCAATGTAGGCTTTACGATTTCTGCTTCAATTGGTGTTATTGTGTGTCGTGTTGTTCAACACGGATCTTACTGAAGTTGCTTCTGTTTCAAGTTTACTCTCCTTTGCTGATTTTAATTTGTCATGTGTGCATTTGATGATAAGATGCTGATAAATGAAAGCACAAGTCTCAGTGCATTGTTTAGGTTATTACATAATATATTATAGAGTTTTAGATTTAATGAACTTTACTCTATTGCTGACTTCAGTTTTGAGAAGTCTCCAAGACATGATGCATATGTACCCAAATTTGAAGCCGAACTTGCTCAATTTTGTGAGAAATTGGTAGGTTACCTACCTGCTGTCCTTCCCTCCCAAAACTCAGAAATTTACTCTTGTTTGTATCTTGATGAACCATTCCTCATATTTTCTGCAATAATCACAGGTGATGGACTTAGATAGAAGAGTAAGACGGGGACGAGAGCGCCTTGCTCAAGAGGTGGAGCCAGCACCACCCCCACCTCTGACAGCTGAAAAATCTGAGCAGTTATCTGTTGTGGAGGAGAAAATAAAGAACCTTCTTGAACAAGTTGAATCTCTTGGCGAAGCTGGGAAAGTTGATGAAGCTGAAGCTCTTATGAGGAAGGTGCTGAACAATATGCAATACCTTTTTTCCTTTGCATGCAAGTTGAACTTATAATGATTTACCACTGGCATATCTGAAGCACCTTTGGCGTTTTGGGTGGGACTTACTCTTTTACAGGTGGAGACACTTAATGCTGAGAAGACAGCTTTATCACAACCTCAAAATGATAAGGTGTTGATGCTTGGTCAGGAGAAGAAGATGGCACTATGTGAAATTTGTGGTTCTTTTCTTGTGGCAAATGATGCTGCAGAAAGGACACAGTCACACGTCACAGGGAAGCAGCATGTTGGTTATGGCATGGTTCGTGACTTCATAACTGAGTATAAGGTGAGTTTGGTTGTCTTGAACTAATTTGAACACTAAAACAATTATTAAATGTTTCTTTATATATGTTGGTATTGTTTTCAGGCCGCTAAGGAGAAAGCTAATGACGAGGAAAAGTTAGCCAGGGAAAAAGAGGCCGAAGAGCGGAGGAAACAAAGGGAGAAGGAGCATGAGAGGAGGAGACGGAGTGATTCAAGTGATAGGGATAGACATCGTGATAAAGACCATAATAGGGAGCGGGACAGATATAGGGACAGAGACTCGGAGCGTGAAAGGTCTAGGGAGCATGATGTTAGAGGCTACCGAGACGGGGGAAGGGGAGTAGATTATAGGTTGAGGAATGGACGAAATGGAGGTAGAGACAGGTACCGTGATAGGAGCAGATCACGTTCTCCTGTTAAGCATAGCTACAGAAGATCTTCTTGAAGTCCAATTTGCTCAAATTAGAGGAATTTCTTGATAGATATCAGAATTTGAATTTAAAAGAGGTAGTCTTTAATATCCCAAGACTTACATGAATATGTGCTTTTGGAGTCTTGAGTATTTTTTTTTTTTTTTTTCATCATCAAGGGTGAATTTACACTTTTCCCATCTCAGAGCTTTGTTGAGAGTGTAGAATCTCCGTTTCATCAAATATTATTAATGGAGAAAAGGGTTGAGGTAGGTATTTCACTGTTGTAACTTCTCTTACAATTTGTTTTGCACCTTGATTTAAGTTATTTATGATGATTCATCTCTGAAGCATTGTGTGTAGTCTTTCTTTTCTCATTTCTGGGAATCAATTGATTGATTTAAGATGTCAGACACAAAATTTCATGAATGAATGTCATTGCTGCCGAGGGGGATGGTTTTCTCTTGTATTGAGGTAACTTGTGAATCTTATACCTTGCGACAAATATATTGATATTTGTTCAGCGTAGAAATGTTTGTTTTCTTTCCCCTTTCCTTTTTCTGTTTCATCACCGTTGTTTCTTAAGTTGATATAAACCAACACAGGTTTAAAAAATGCTGCTTATTCTGGCATGAAATTTGACATTGAACTACATTCCGAAGGCACCAGTATAGAAGATATAGGTAACCTTACTGAATCTGTTGTTAGTTATCTCCCAAATCCATGGTATCATAGCATATTTATAATATATTTGGTGTGTGATATCATCCGATATCATCATATTCTGAATGGAGAATTATTTTTTATTCCATAGTTTCCTGCTCTCGTTCTTTATATGGGGTTTCGATTCGAAAAAGATTATTAGTTCATGTAGTCCAGTATAAGTAAACGTTTATTTTTACCCATTTGGCAACTGGTTTGGAATGGTAAGTAATTACAGGATGGCAAATCATCCTCTGTAAAAGTAGCGACTTACAGAGTGTTCGAATAGAAAATGGAATGACTGTCATATATACAGGAATTTGGTTGTCTTTGCTTGTTACTTTTCGCATGAAAAACTTTCGATGATGTGGAATGCAGAATCTCTCCTTTCATGAACAAACGTCCTTCCATTGTTGTCTGGGTGATTGGAGGTAAATTGTCTCATATCTGTGGGTCAGACCGTTTAATTTGGTGTTCAGGAACTCATGTTTCCTTGTGATCTTTGATAGCTAGATACGTGCAGGAAAACAACCCTTGCCTCTTGTTATAAAAAACGAGGCAAAATGCAAATTAAGCTCTAATTATTGTTTTTTCTTTTTATATGTGGAGAAAGGGATATGCTTTTTATTATATTCAAAATAGCAGCCCAATCCTTGATGAACCTAGAACTTGAGTCAGTATTCAAACTTGCGATCTTAAAGATTGTAAAAATTCAAGGAAATAAAATTAGCGATTTTTGGAGCAAATGACCCAGCCTCTTACATTTTTGTTATTCTACAGACTTCTGTTTTTTTGTTTGATACCAAGTTAAGATATGGAATGATTTAACAGATCATAAGTGTGAAATGAAGATAGATTTCCCCCCCTAGCTATGGGGGTGGTAGACTTTATAATTATAATCCATTAAAGTTTTGGAATGTTATCCAAATTAGAAGAAATACAAAAGTTTCTACGTTTTCGCAAATAAAGAAGCTAACAGGATTATTTGGATCAAAAAATGATAAATCGATAAGCAGCTTTGAGTTCTAATTTTGAGTTGATTGAACCATGGACTCTGTCCTTAAATTATTACACTTTCTCGAGTGAAGTCTGAAATTATTTGAGTAACTTTTGAAGTATTAATATTTATATTATTTGGCCCATAACGTATTTAAAGGATATTTAAATATTTGGAAGATTATTGAACACCACCTTTAATATTTGTAAGACCGTGGGCAGTATTTTGGAGCTAAATTGATAGTTTACGGATTTGTTACTGTTTACTTCAGTATGCTTTAGCAAATATCTTGAAGATGAAAAAAACAACGTTGAGCGTGGTGATTTTTGGTTAAAAAAATTGGGATATTCTTTCCAATAAATACAATTGTAGATGTTGTTTTGTGATAATTGATTTTTGAAGTTTCTCATTGCATTCTAACCTACCTATTAATATTGATTTTGATAAATTATGTATTCATATAAATAAAGAATTGAATAGAGTATTAAGTAAAAGGTACATTTTAATTATATTTCTAAGTAACTTTTGCTTTACTTTGTTCTTGAATTCATTGGAATAAGTATAAGGCACACTGTTTTACGACTTATGAAAATTCGGATTATACTTGGAAACTGTTTCAACTTACAATATGCTCTTTCAACCATTAGTTGTCCAAAGCTTATCCTTTAGTCATTTATATTTGGACAAGAAAGCACCCTTAACTTCTTTTAGATTGAATTGACCTTTTATTATTTTACTGTGATTACTCCGAAATTGTGACCTCAATAAATTTTTACTCAATCATTTTACTAGTATGTTTTTAATTGTCACAAACCACGTCTTTCATCACATTACTTCAATTTAAAATTCGTGAATTTTTTATTTTGTAGTTAAATGAGTTCAATGGATTTAATATAATTAATCACAGTTTGTAACCTAAAAAAAACGAAACTCAAATATGTATTTTGTACAGAGTCCGTAGGTATGTTTAGTTTGACTTTTCAGTTTTTTAATGTCACTTACTAAGTAAAAAACTGTTTCGGCTTATAATTAGTACTTACTATAATTTTTTAATTTTAATGTTTCTTTTTTATCCTTAAAATATTTATTAAATTATTTAATTTTTTATAATTAGTACTTACTATGCAAGACTTCATTACATATTTCTTTGTTCTACTGTGTATTCACGTCAATATAGAATTTTACAATTTTATATTTACCTTTTAATTACCTAAGATCGATAATGATAAATGATAATCACTTTTCTAATGTTTTTAAGTTATTTTATTTATTTTAACTTTTTTTTCTTTTTACAATATTTATGTAGTTATTTCCCTAGTAGACTTCGATATATAATTGATAGTTTATTTTATATCATATTATTTGTAACCGTTACATTTATTGACGTACTTCTATTATATTTCAAATTTTTTTATTAGACATTTTTTAAGATATAGTCTCAAACGAGTAGTAGAATAAGCAACAGGGAAACATATAATGATAAAAATTGTAAAATAGATTTCATCGATACAATAAAAATAAAATATATAAAATATTATAGTAACATTTATTTCTGTTAGTTTATATCTGTTAACAAATCTTACCATATATTTTTATTTTTATAAATTAATTTAAAAACCTTTAGTATCAATTATCAACTCTTTATTTCACATAATGTTAGTTTCTAGTTATCTTCAGTTTTTTGTACAAACATTATAGAAAGTGACGTTGAGTTTTAAAACAGGACAAATATTGAGATTTCTCTGGTTGTGGACGAATATGACGTTTTGAAAAATAAATTTCGAACTAAGAGGGTTAAAAGTAGTAAATTAGTATATGAATATTCCAAATAAGAATATGAAAACTTGGATCTGGAGGTATAAATTAAAAGAATAAATTCACACCTCAGTCCAAAAAAAAACGCCAACTTTTTTTATCCTTAAATATATTAAAACTAAATTGTATTATATAAAAAAACTGTGTAATCTTCTTGACAAATATTTTTTGACAACCTCCATAATATTTAATGTACACCAAAAGAAAAGAAAAATATTTTCTTTACAAACTGTCAAATAACTTAAATTGCCTCTAAGGTTCCTTACATGCATACATATGTGAAATATAATTAATAAATAAAACTAACTTTAATGATAGTTTCACATAGCATCAATTAGCTAACATTTAATTGATGAAAGTGAAACCAAAAAAATGACCATAAAATTTTCACATAATCTTGTGCCTTAAAAATCTCACATGTTAGATTTATTTTCAGCCCGCTGAATCCACTCCAAACAACGTGTGGCAGGCCTGGTCAGTTTCTATTTGAATATTATTTATATTTTTAGAATTAAAATAGTTTGTTAAACTTATTTGAATAAAACTATAGATCTCTGCACATAAATACAAAAAGGGATGGAAGATTGGCTTCAAACAAAGGGTTACAAGGAAGAGAAGGAAACAACCATATATATATCCCTTTTGCAACTAGTTACAGGTTCAATGAGAGTAGGTGTACTTACACGACGAATAACTGCGTGTAAGCACTGCCGATGTAAAAGAATCTCCTCTGCAAGGCAAAAACATATCTGGAGAGAGAGTGGGTGGAATGGGCTCGATTGCTTGAAACATTCATGAATCCAAATTCACTCGTCGCATCTTACAAACAAGGTTTGCTGTTGGCATATCAAGTTGGTGTCCTGAATCTGTCTTTAAAAGATCTTGTAGTTGGTTTCTTGGAGAAGAAAGACAACTTTGGAATGTAGCCAGAACTGGAGGAATTGGCATTGATAGAGCAGAAAGCACATTACTAAGATACTCAATATCAACTGATAGTTGCTGTGCTCCACGATCTGAAATGTATTGAATCCCACGCAACTGCTCGATGTAAAGTGCAGTAGCACCCTCTGCAACCTAAAATTTCACAGGAACCAACGGAAAGAAGTTCGTTTCATTAGTAATTTAATGTGGACACACAAAAGAGATTCATGGTTTAAAAAGGGATATCAAGGCTTATATATTAGTTGTTTCTTTCAAAAGCAACTTAGTAGTCTCAAAAAATAGTGAGATATCTGATTCTTATTTTTTTTAGAAGCTCAAACACAAGCAATTTTAACGTGATGTTTTTAAAAACGAAAATTATTGTTTTTGTTTCTGGAAAAGGGTTAAACAAACAGCAGACAAAAGGGATATTCTTTTTTTAACTTTGATCTTCCTTTATATTATTAGTTACCTTGAACATCCATTCTGTTGCAAAGAACTGCGCTTCATCATTGACTTCATTGTTAATTCCCTCAGCAAGTGGCTCCAGTTGTTGGGGTAAAGTAAGAAGATATTCACCAACACTAGTAACATAGGACTGTGGATAAGCACTGAAGGTAGGGAGAGGAAAGCTTCCTTGTTCCTCAACCGATGACCAAATTGACATTCGGGACACATCACTGAGGCGTTGCCGCACTTTGGATATGAGGACATCATATACGAGTTCGTTAACCGTGTCTGCAAATGCTGCAACTCTTTGAGATGCAAGGGGAAGTGCGTGAAACCGGGGGTCTTTAGACTGCAAATAGTAAGATATTTTATGTAATTCAGTAGAATATAAAGAGAAAGAAGTGTCCGAAGTGAATTGTCAAAGTGTGTCAGCACATAGCTTAAGGAACAATACCAATGCAATCTTATGGCCTTAAAAAATCAATGAATCGTATTCATATAAAACAATATTTGCACAAAATTTTAAATGTGGTTTAAATTTCTGTTAACCATTTTCACATGTGCAAACAAATTCCATAAGAACTCTGATTTCAGAATATTGCTTATTTAATTTCTTTAATTACAAAATTTACCAATGTCAATAACTACAAAACAAAGGGTTATGGCAAAAGCATGTAGATGGAGGGAAACAGAACAAAGGGCATGTGCAAACCAATTCCTAAAGAACTGACTTCAGAAGCTTGCTTGCTTAATTTCCTAAATTATAATATTTATCAATGTGAATAATTACAATTCTAGGGAAGGAGGATAGGGATAGTCAAATCATCACAATATTGAACAATCTGAAAAGGAGGGAGAAAGGAATATTCAAAGAGTGTTTAAAGGATTGGGTTGTGTGAGACATTCTTATCATTATTCCTATCATTATTTCTTTAAGGTTCCTCCCAATTTCAATTTTACAATCTATTAACTATTCCTTCTATCCATTTCTAAACCAAAAGGAAAAGAGAAAATGAGACCACAATAAAACTAATACCTGATTCAAAAGGTTAAAGAGTCTCCTGGCCTTCTCAGGCACATCAACCAACCGCAGTGTTGCCATATCCAAGGCAGCCCTTCCGCCAAAAGATGGCTCCCCTTCTACACTACTATTAATAGTCTGGTTTTGGTCTAGAGCTGAACCAAATGCAGAAAAAGATAGAGTTGTGCTCAATCTAGCAAGAGTGGCTCTCAAAGATGCTTCAAATACAGAAGATCTGCTTGTCAAACTATCTGCAACTGTCAGGATTTGCAATGCCCCTTGGACTATGGACCATTCCTCCTCATTTGAGATCAAATCAACTCTCCGAGAATTTTGGTTTCCATCCTTCTTCTCCGTGTCCTTCTTAAAAGTACTATCACTTCCATAATCCACACCACAGACAGTTCGCAGTGACTTAAGTGTTTCTTGCAGAGAGGAAATGTATTGTAACATTATGTCATCAAGGGCAAGAATCAGTTCATCTGCCTCAGAACCTCCAGTGAAGCTGATGCATCTCTCTGCAGCTGCTTCAAGAAGTATAATTATTTGAGGAATAGACTCCTCCATCCTACGAACTGTTTCACTGAGTTCAACTCCTTGGGCTCCCACCCCTCGAATAACAGCTCCTCTTAAGTCTACTCCCGCAATCTCGGAGGAAAGGATGGCACGCTCCATTTGTCCATACCTGTAGGACATACTCGATGTAAGATGGATTAAGGATAAAATTGGATATTTGTTGTACGAATTGTAAAAGGGTTTCATACATACAGACAATGTTCATGACAAACCAAAAGAAAAAAAAAAAAAAAGCAGTTTATTAAAATTTATCTTTCTGCTCCTCTTGTTTTATATTTCTACTTCTAGAGACATTGTGAGATATGAAGTTAACATTCTCTTCCATAGACCCACTCAATGCTTAAATAACAATGGAGCAATGTGCTAAAAGGCATAATCAGCCAAATTTAGTTGAAATATTTCAAATTAAAATAAGTTTTTACCTCTGTTTAAACAATTCGTAAGGCAAGTACACAGCTTTCAGCACATCCATTAAAACTAGGATATCAGAAGCGGAAAATAAGTGTTGAATATTCCTCGCAAAGGTCCCAGTCATGTTGTGCAATTCAATCAAGGCCTCAAGATGCTTCGTTTGAATCTTAATGCCTTTATGCATATCCCCCGCTAAAGTATCTAGTAAACCTATGAAAATTCATAAGCTAATATGTCAACAACTTGGTACAGTTAACACAGCAAAATAGTTAACAGTTAAATTACACTTTTGCTAATTGAAAGGTATATATTGAATTATCACAGTTCTAAACTTAAAACCTCTGGTTTCTTCAAGAACACGGAACCCCTATTCTAAATCTAATACAAAAGGTCACTGTAGAGAGAAGGAATAAAATATATAATTTCATGATCCGATGCAGCTTTTGCAATAAATGATAAACGGACCCAAAATCTCAGCATTAACCAAGACACAATAAGTAGTAAACCGTGATCAGTTAAATGTATTGGGACTTACTGGAGTATTAAGGGAAGTATTTATTTGCTATATACCTCAATGTAAACCACAAACTTTGTTAGTCCCTCATCACTCTATTATTTTCAAGTGTGAAAAGAAAGAACAATTTACTGGAGCAAGAACTAATGACCAAGATACTTTTCCAATAGCACAACAGCTTCAGCTATTCTATGTTTTTATTTACATATAGGAAACAGCCAGGAGTTGAGGGACTCAAATCCATTAAGATCTATCATATGCAATGAATTACTATACATATGTAAATAAAGCTAACATCTTCCTCCGACAGGAAATCGTTCAAAAGATCTAAGGACCACCTTTAGCCAATGCTTTTGTTTCTGGAACAGCATCTCCAATGCCAATGTTGATACGAGATTGGAAGCTGGTTCCTATAGTCATCATAGTCTCACTTAGTAGCCTCGGGACAAGAGTTTTATAATCTTCAGGAAAAGCAACCATGCACCTGCAAGTAACAGCTCAAATGCTTTTATTATGCTACTTCAATACGCAAATCTGATTAACATTATCATTTTTGTGCAAGCTAATTTTTCAGTAGGTTGAGATGAAAAATCAAGATCCGTTAGCACCAAATTTTGTTCAGTAGTAAAAACAACGAAAGCTAACACTAGTAATGGTACCATTTCCACTCTTGTTCAAGGTAAAGCAGTAGCTCGTCATAAAAGCTTGGTAGCCAAGTGGAGAATGGTATTGCAGGTGAAACTGAATGAAAATCACCACTACTTGATATCCTCTCCATCTCATTTTTCTCAACAACGGACTTATTACCTCGTTCTCTAGAATCAAAATCTTCCCAAAGCTGCTTAATTGGTTTCAGATGAACCTTTATATATTGTGATTCCAGAGACTTAAACCTTCCAATTCTAATGAGAATAGCCCGTAAATCTTGAGCAGCATCGGCCTGAATAATAACGAGAGTCAAGACAAGGGATTCAACGCAAATCACAGAACAAAAGAACCTATATGACACTATATATTTATAACCTTGCGATTAGATAACGCGTCTGTAATACGAGGCTGCACCATCGTGTCTAGCCTATCCTCCAAGACTTCAAGTTGCTTTCTTATGTTGGCAAATTCAGCAACCTAAAAATAGAGTGTGAGGGTACGTGAAAAAAAAAAATATGAAACCAATCACAAATCTAAAGCCCAAGCCACTTGTTAAGCATCTGAAGAGGGAAATTTGTACCTCCCCAACTGCTGATAAGCAATGCCTCATGTTAGCTAGAGTTTCTGCAGCACGAGGTAGATCTCCACTGGCAAATACATCCTCCACAGTCGAACTCAATTGAGTTAATCCCGCAGCATCCTGTCATTCAATTGCAAAGGAAGTGAAATTTATTTGTCTCATCATAGAGAGTGTCTCTGAACTAAGTTAACAACTACCAGACATGCAAAGTATCAATCCCTACCTGCAACGTGTCATATGCAGCTTCCATCCTCTGTTTGACAACGTCGACTTTAGCAAGTGCTGCTATAGATTCAGCAGACGACCCCTCCGCCTATAATATGAAAAAAAAAATGTGAAAAGCAAAATTACAGGTGCTTGCTCTCAACTAGATCTCAGCGACCAGATCAGAATTTCAGATCATTCAATGAAACCATAAGCATCGTAAAACTACAATTCAGTGATTATAATCGATTCATTGCTGAGCTCAATGCGATAACATATTTCAATGTTCCAAAACCTAATGGAGAAACAAGACGGATTGAAACCTACTCCGATCTGGAATTTCTTCGTACCTTCTTGAGCTTCTGGAGGATGGATGAGACAGCCGAACGGAGAGAGACGGCGTCATCGCGGAGGCGGATGACATCGCGAGTGGCGCGGGGGACACGGAGGAGAGCGGCGGAGCTCTGCTCCTCGAGCGACGCGGCGATTTCCTCTGACACCATCTGTAGCTTCATCTCCATGTCCACAAGGTGTTTGTCCAAAGAGTCCTGAGGGTGTCGACTCTGACATGCTGAGTTGATCCATTTCTTGGGGTCGAAGTTCTCGTTCGAGAACGGACCCAAATCTAGCATCATGGTCGCAGCGACCGAACCAGGAACTCACCGCTACACACAATGGTCTTCTTTTCTTCTCTCTTCAGACTCGCCAAACAATTCCGTCACAGGTAGTTTCTCTAGCACAAGTTTACCCCTTACCAACAAACTTGGGTCTGTGCCTGAAAAATTAACATTTTCGAAACGCACCGTTTTTTATTTCACCCAAAAAACTAATACATGCTAGTTTCTGATTTATTATCAAGAGGGGACATTCATTCCTGTAACAACAATAAATGAAAAAATTTACATGGTTTAACAAAATTCAGATAGTAGATTAATTATATTTTGGGATAAATACTATTGTAAAATAATAGTAGCATGTACATGTTGTACTTTTACATTATATTGAATTTCAAATTCAAATTATACTTATTTGTTATATAAACTTAATATTTTTTTTAACATATTAAAGATATATTTGGTACAATTAGTTATAACTTTAATTTTAAACAACAACTTAGCTGCTATGTCATAGGTTTATAACTTGTAAATTGTAAATTAATAATTCATATTATTATACTATTAATTCTTTGTAAAACTAGCCAATGAAATCGTAAGGCAAACTCACATAGTTATGAAAAAATTATTATATAAATAAAAGTGTATGTCCTAAATAAAAATATAATGTTATATAATTAGAGTTTCATTTTTTTAAATATTTTTTTTACTTGTTTTAAGTTACGTACTTCTTTTATTTGAGAAAAATCATTTTATTGGTATAATCTTATATAGTTTGACTTTTTAATTACGTTACATTCAATTTTTTCTTATAGTCTTATTGTAAGCCTTTTTTTTTATTTCCTTCCTTTGCTGTTCCAGATGGTGTGGGTCTGGCCCTTCGTAGGCCCAAAGGGCAGTCCTTCTGAAGGACTCCCTACCCTACCAGCCCCTCCTCACAGTTGCACATCACCCTTGTTTCAAAGAGCCAGTCTTCCCCTTAACCTCTCTGAGAAAAGCAGGAGCTCTGCTAGGGCAAAATCTGTTTCCCCTCAAAGTGAATCGAACCGCTCCCTCGTAAGTATAGATCGAAACTCAAGCTCTTTTGTAGTCCCTTTTAATGCACTAAGTTGGCCTTAAGTTGGTTCTGCCCCTAATCTCGTCCTACGTTTAATCTACAATGTTTACAGATCCTTGTAGCTGCTCCGTTCTCTCTTTGTGTGCTCTTTTTCCCTCAACTCCGTTTACTCGAGGTAAGGGAAGCTAGGTTTTTTTTCGCGTTTTTGAAATATGTGGTTCGTTTCTGTTTTATGCTTAAATGATTGGAAAACGTTAGTTTTGGTATATTTCGGAGTTAGGGGTTCAAATATTCATGAAACTGTGATGTTTGACGTCTTTTTCGTATTCTGATGCGTCGCACAGTCGCTGGGCGAGTTCCTTGACTCGCTGGGCGATTGGGTATTTTTCTGATATGCGCAGTTTTAGTAAAATTGAATTTTCTGACTCATTAACCGTTGGATTGAGCTCAAATTTTGACATTTGGTTCACAACATGCTATTTTATGGTTTGACCGGTTGGATC
>Ga0209589_1010474_pt1 | contig 13499 bp, 9 predicted proteins | sample CowpeawhiteBW_FD_187525 | JGI IMG/M metagenome (GOLD analysis project Ga0209589, IMG submission 187525) | Root nodule microbial communities of legume samples collected from California USA - Cow pea white BW (SPAdes) (version 2) | ecosystem: Host-associated > Plants > Roots > Nodule | place: USA...
ACACATATCATCCTTGACCGACAACCCATATCGGACAAGGCTGGGGGACTGGTGTACCGTACCTAGCCAAACTCGACCAAGTAAACAGTGTGCATATCGAGACCGCCAAGTACCCAGGCTAGGCCGAACGTGGACCCCATCATTAATGTTCTATAAATACACGTGGACCCCATCATTTAAAGGTACGCATTCATTAATCACTGATTTGACTCTTTGAGAGCTTTGACTTACTTGAGCTTCGGAGATTCTTCTGCAGGTAACCCCTCCTGGGTTCAAGTTGACATGTATCGACCGGGAAGAGGCCAACTGAAGAGATAGCGGACTACATGGTAAGGTGACGCTTGTGCCTAACCTCTTATTTGTTCTCTGCAGGAACAATTTCAAATTATGAATGCATGAGTGCTTATACATGATTGGTGCATATGAATTGTGGTGATGCAATTTGAGGCATGTTGAATTGTAAAAATATGCAATTTGGTATTCTGGATGTGTGCCTCTGATAATTGGTGTGTTAGAATTGGTTCTACAATGCCTAAACCAATACAATTTGCATTATTAGTGCAGCATCTGGTGGTGCGGATTGGACCGCCAAGCGATAGCTACCAATAGGGGGGTCTTAGAGTGTGTGGCGTTCGGTGATGCTTTGGCACCGCCAGGCAGTTTGTGATGCAACTTCGCCTGGCGGCGCTTAGACTGCGTCAAGCGATAGTGCAGTGGCAGTTTGCATTGTGGTGTGTTTTGCATGGCTCGTTGTGAGGGTCTTTGGTCTGGGATATGCTTGCATGGATTACAAGCGAGGAGGTTCGTGATGGAGTTGGAAATGCGTGATTAATACGGACAGGGAGGTTTGTATTGGATGTATTCTTGTGTGGGGATACGAGCGAGGAGGTTCGTATGTTCAATGCTCACACTTGAGGGTGTTACGAGTAGGGAAGTTCATAACTGAAGGTGTTCAATGTGTTGGACTACGAACGAGGAGGTTCGTAGAGTTGGACCACGAGCGGACAGGTGGAAGAATATGAAATCCCTAAGACCATGGTTCAATATGTGCTATGAGACTAGGGTTGCCTATGTACCTCATGGTATAGAGGTCTTTAAAAATGTGAAACTGGTTAAGTTATTTTGGGTGAGGTGTCTTTATTATTATTTATGCATGTTTATTCCTTTTTAAGCTCACCCTTTTTGTTTGTGTTTGGCGATAATCGTGTGACTTGTCACACATGAGAGCAAATGTGATTCCAGGTGAGGATGGCGATGTGTAGAGACGGAGCAAGGGCTAGCAATTGGGATTTTGTTTTAGAACATGTTTTAGCTATTCTGTAATTTCCTTTTTATTTAGGCTTTGGATTTTGGATTGTAACAAAATAAATTATGAAGTATTGGTATTTTATAAGCGATTAAAGTTTTAATTTTCTCGCACTTGGGAATGGTATCGGATATTGAATTTTATTTTAATTATATATTTTGCTTTATTAAGTAATATTCACCTAGGGTGTTACAACAACCATAGATTGTATTGACTCATTTTCCTCCATAGTGAAAGTTTCGTATTGATGTCTTATAATGGTTAATTCACTTCTTCTTACCTCTTTTGAACCATCACGAGCCAAATGTAAAGTATCCCACATTTCTTTGGCAGAAAACATGGCATGTACTTTAGAAGTTTCTTCTTTAGATGATGCACAAAATAAACATTTTTTCCATTTTGAATTTAACCGATATATGTAACTTTGTGCATCATCTAATTTACCTCTTGGTAGTATTTGACCTATATTATCCACTAGAAGGAATTCCTTTCTCGATGATATTTATCATGTTCATATTCTTTATTTCCATATATGTCAGCATTCTTAGTTTCCATATATCATATTTCATACCTTTAATAGTGGTGGGTGATTGTTTGGTTGCAGTTCCTTCCATTGAATCTGTTGGATCACATCTCTTTTCATGTTAAAGAGTTCCTCTAGACCGAACTCTAATACCACTTGTTGGTGTGATATGACTGTTAAAGGGGGAGGGGATCAATAGACCCTAAAAGAAATTCAAATACTGCACGCACAAAAAAAAAGTTAATTAACTATTCTATGTTAAACAGTATGATAGAAAAAATGCACACAAGAGATTTATACTGGTTCACCTCCACTTAAGGTTATGTCCAATGTCTAAGCAATCTGCTTAAGAAATTCCAATAATCAACACATTTGACTAACAATGAATATCACCCTCTACAAGTTACACAAGTTTCAACATATCAAGGTAGATGAGTCCAAACCTCTCTAGGCCTCGTCGAGTACCAACCTCTCTCCAATAATCAACATGCTTGCAGGAAATATACATTTCCTTATTCTTTTAAGAAGACCTTACAACGAATAACGTATTGAAAGTTGCTTCATGCAAACAACTTCTTTGGAAAAGGCAAGATGTTAGCCCTATGAAGTTAGTAAGTTATGTTAGACTCCGTGTTTTACTTAAAAGGGGAAAGAAGACACCTATCTAGGCCATGAAGCTTTGTTGTGCTCCAAAAATTTTGTCAAAGAAGCCACATGTATTCAATGCTAAGTCAAAAGTATTTAATGCATTGAAACCTCAAGAAAAGATGTGCAACATCGATATTCTTCTCTAGTTCTATATATAGAAGATCCATTTGTAAAAGGATGGTTAGGAACAATGATGAAAGTATTGCAATAGGAACAAGCTCAAGATGTTAATCTCTTTAGCCTTTGTAGTTGTGATAAAGAACGGCGTTCATGTTTGAGAGCAACCTAAAAAAGCGAACTTGTCTTATTCATCGTAAGGCATAACCTCTCTTTTATTGAACAATTCATTGATCAATTAGATTACTTTCTTTGTAAGCCTTGGTATATTAGCTATTGATATAGGGTTGTTGTTGTACTTAATGAAGTTCATAAGGCATGAAGATTTGATGAATCTAACCCTATCAATATTTCTTAAAGACCAAATACAGAGTCCTAATTGTTTAAAATTTGTAATTGATTAGATAAAATTGTTTTGTTTAGAGTTTATTTATAATGAGTTTCATTTGTTGTGTTTAATCTAATAAAGATCGGAGAAAAATTGCTTGAAACTATTTCTGAACTACACCTGGTCCTAAGAAAGTTTTAGTTAATTAAAAGATGAGTGCAATTTATTAAAATGTTCTTATTGTTTGGCAAATAACATTTTAATTGATTAAGTGTTATTTATATTGATTGAAATAACTTAGAACCTTGAGTAGTTCTTGAGTAGTTCTGAAGAGAGTTTTAATATGTGAAAACTTGTTTTTAATAGATTAAACATTTTTAGTGTTTCTAAAAGTTTTACACTGCTCCATTTTAATATGTTAAAACATATTTTTAATCTATTAATTTCTAAATAAGTGAACTTAACATATTAACATATAATTTAAATCCATTAAAATTGATAGCTTAAACCTATGTAACTTTCAATACTTTGAGCAACTTTTGAGTTATTTTCTGGAAAAAAACAAGTTCTTGAAGAAGTTCTTGGAGAGTTGTGAAGACCAAAATAGTGATAGAGAACAGATCTCATCATGTGCTCACCTAAGCAAGTATTGCAATTTGTTATTTTTGTTATCAGGTGACTGTGTTTTGTATATATAAACTTATATATTATGTTTCATATTAAGTGGCTTGGTTGGACAAATCAAAATATCATATCATTTATCATGATCTAAACCATTAACTTTTTGTAATAAGAGTCTCAAAATAAAATAATCGTGTACTAATTCAAAAATTATTTATGCCTTGAAATTTTCATCATTCAAATTTCTTTTCTCTCCTATCAATTTTCATCTATTAATCGAAAAATCATTTACGCCCTAAAGTTTTCATCCTCATATTTATTTTTTCTCCTACCTATTTTCATACAATAATACCATACCTAGTCAATCACCCATGTGGCATTTTCTAGTATTTAAGGAAATTAAAATTCAATTGAATAATATTAAAAGATAACTTTTAGATTCATTTTATAAAATCTTTAAGTCACTAACTATTCTTTCTTTTTGGCTGTTAACCTAATCCATCATTGTCATCCAAATCACATACAATTTCGTCCTCAAGGTTGTGATGCATGTCAACATCTACATAGCATGGAGTAATGTAGAATGTGTGAGATTTTGTTGGAGAAAATGGATAAAAAAGGAGATTAGGAAAGGATGCAAGAGCTACGATGATAATGGAATGGTGGAACATAAATAGTAATTGCTTATACCTATTTCATGATAGTAAAATTATCAATTTGAATTCAACTTGCCACGAATATGATTAAAAATGGTTGGGATGGGTTAGACACCTTGTTTAATCTAGGGTTAATATACAAAAATTGAAAAGAAAAAAAATTAATTTATAAAATTATTTTAATAGATAAATTTAGTTAAAAAAATGTGATATATATTAACAACTTACTCTAAATCTCCTTCAAAAAATTTTATTTATTAATGTTAAACAAGTTTTCTTTGTAAAATAAACAAAAATAATAAACATATATTTATGTTTTTTAAAGAATAATAAACATATATTTATGTTTTTTAAAGAATAATATTATTTGGAAATATCATTTATGAGTTTGAGATTAAGAAAGAGTTTATTTCGAATGTAAATTTTGGACGGTTTTGAAATGTGGTGCTTTGGAATATTTTAATGGCGAATCTATAATAACATATAATGAAAGTCTCTTACTTTTATTTTTAATGTTTTCGATTTTGTGTGTGGAATGTTCATGGAGATGTATAAGCTTGTATCCTTTCTATACATTTTAAGTGACGTAAAGTGAGAATATTAATGTGATGCAAAACTTAAGTTTGGTGTTAATAAGAATATTAGTGAAACTTTATATATATATATATATATATATATATATATATATATATATATATATATATATATATATATATATATATATATATATATATATATAATTTACATTCAAAATATGCATTTATGTTTTGTATTTTGGTATAATGTTAAAAGAGGATGATAGATTCTCAAGATTTGGATGTTTTTTTGGGAAGCATTTGTTAGTAATTATATTAAGTTTATTTCAATTGAAACCATACTCTTTATCCGTAAATATAAGTCGTTTATAATCAATTTATACCACTTAAGAAAGTTTTGTTAGTTGAGTTGGTAACATTAAATTTGTTAATAATTATAGTATTTTCTTCAAAAATTACCATGAAATAGACAAAAGCTTATTTATGTTTTGAATTCTGACAAAATTTGGAAATTTTCAACTGCGTCTCTCATAAATTTTTGTAATCTCTTGGGTCCTTACAATTTTAAAACTTTTCAATTGAATTTCTATATAGTTAAATGTTGTTGTTAACTTTATAGCAGTATCACCTCCTTAAATGACACCACATAATATGTTATAAGTGACGGTGAAAAGGAGATCTCACCCAAATATTGACAGAATTTAATGAAAAATGTTTTGAAATTTAATTAAAATTAAAAAATTAAAAATTAAAAATTAAAAAATTATAAGAAAATAAAATATGTAATTTTAAAATTATGAAATACAAAATTATAAAATTAAAAACTAAAAAAATATAAAATTAAAAAATAAATAAATTACAAAATTATAAAAATATATAATTTCATAATTACGAAATTATAAAATATATAAATATAAAATTAGAAAATTAGAAAATTAGAAAAATTATGAAATTATTAAAGTATCAAATTGTATATTTTTTAATTTTGATTTTTTGTAATCTTATAATTTTATAATTCATAATTTATATATTTTTTTAAATTTATAATTTTAATTAAAATTAAAAATAATTTTCGTTAAATAGAGTAAGTATTTAAGAAATATCTAGTCATAAATATTTAATTACAAAGACTCAATTAAAGATTTTTAAAATATCAGAAGATTTAATAGTGTAAGGTCCACTTATTTTTAGTCCTAATGTTTTAGGGCCTAGCCTCATTTGTGGGGCCTAAGGACCAGCCCATAAGGTGCTCCCAAAGACTCACTTTCGGTCTCTTGGTTTCCCATTCGGCAAACACTTGCAAAACAACTCATTTCCCCTTTCTCTTTTCTCTAACAGAGAGCTCTATTAAGGTTTAATCAAGGCTCTTCTCCGAGGTAGCTAAGCTCTGTTTACTCCATGTAAGTTAATCCCCAATTGGTACTTTCACTTCCCTAGCTTTGTTGTCATAGTTCCGACTAGGGGTATCTTATAATCTCGTTTTTGGTTCTGGTGTCAGTATTTTTAGCTTGCATCAGTTCTTGGAGCTGTAGTAATCCTCCATTTTGTGTGCTTGTGCCTTCCGCTAGCATCTATCCAAGTAAGGGAAGCTAGGGTTTACGTTTTTTGATATTCTGCTTATTTTCTGGTCTGTTTTGATGGCTTTGGTGCTTGAATCAGATTGTTGGTTGTATGAAACTGTATGGTGTGCATATGCTTGGCTGAAATAGGTGTGGCAAGTGCGAATAGGCGAGAAACCTGCTAATCTCGCCCAAGCGAGGACCCTCGCCTAAGCGAGAGTAGTAGGAACTCACCCCTGGTTCCAACGCGAGTTGTCGCCTAGGCGATTGACTGTGTTTTTTAGCAAGAAGTGGTCTCGCTTAAGTGAGACACTTTCGCCTTAGTGTGAACTCGCTGGAACCCTGCAACACACACTGTCGAGCTCTTGTCTAGGCGAGAAGGGCTCGCTTGAGCGAAAGTACCACTTTTGACTGAGCGAGAACCTTTAGCTTGGGCGAAGGCTTGGGCAAGAGGTGTTGTATTGGCTAATGTTATTCCATGATTGTTTTAAATGCCTTTTCTGCTCTTAGTATGGGGCAAGGCTTGTTATCTATGCTTGAATGGGATTGAATTGCATGTGTTGTTATGTAATGAACCATGACTTGGTTGGTTTGAACGTTGGTATGCGTTTATAAAGGATGAGGTTAATGAAATATTGTTATGAACAATATGAAATGGAAGAAAAACATGACTTGTATGGTTGGTTATGAATGTTGGCATGAAATTGGTATGCATGATAATTTTATGCTTGGTAGGTGAGACATGATTTTGGTATGGTCAGGACGTAATTCCATGAAGGTTTTGTGGTGGTGCCTCATTGGTCATGACGTAATTCTATGACGGTTGTGTGGTGGTGCCTCATGGTCAGGACGTAATTCCATGAATCTCTAGGTGAGATCTCATGGTGGTGCCTTATTGGTCAAGACTTAATTCCACAATGGTTGCGTGGTGGTGCCTTATGGTCAGGACGTAATTCCATGACCCTTGTTAATGGGAGCTCATGGTGGTGCCTCATGCTGAGGACGTAATTCCATGAAGTTCGTAGTGGTGCCTCATTATATAATTTAGTAAGGATTCAAGTAATGATTGTATCCTAACACTCTAAAGAGTCAGTTAGTCTCACGTAGAGTGTACTGACTCAAATGATGAGAGTAGTAGGAGGCCCTAGTCTTTGGCAGGATAATGGCCTTAGATGTTTGAAGGCTAACCTTGTGAGTGGTAGGGTGAAACCCATTGGCAATTGGCTCTACAGAGCAGTAGAGGCCACCACAAGTGCAAGCATCGAGTGAATCTGACTAATTATATGTATCCGGATAATCGTGTCTTGAGTCTTAGTGTATTGCTTGTTGGTCATTATATGTTTGGTGGTTTTATGTATGCTTAACTTTTAAATTGTATCGTTCAATTGCATGCTAAAAATATTTTTACTCTAGCTTACCCTTTCTGCTTGCTTGTGTGTTTTGTGTGTGATTTTATCCTTTTGCAATGATCATCAATTCAATGATGTGAGCAAATGTGGGAACCCCTAGTGTTCATCAAGGTGATGGAATTTCCGCTGTGTAGCCCGACTTGTGGTTGGATCTCATTTCTTCAAGTACCGCCTATAGGCACTATTGCCTAGGTGTTTGGTCAATTGTTAGACTTTTACTTTCTGTTTTATTATTGGCATCGCGGTGTGCCTTAGTTTTCTTTCTGGTATGTTCAGATGATTGTAAGATCCTTATACCTTAAGCCTCGTGTCCTTTTGATATTTAATTTATGTAATATTTTATTTAAATAGATTTATCTATTAAAATAGGATGTTACAAATAGACTACCAAAATTCATTGGAAACTTAATTGAAAATTCTAAAATTTATCATAAACTTAAAACATAATCAAGTAATAATCAAGTAGAAGAGAATAACGTTCATTTCAATGTATTGTATTTATTATTTTTGGAATAGAATAATTAGGGTTATTTTTTTAAATAAACAATGCAAAAGACAATTAGAAAAAAGAGAGTCTTATGGAAAGATAAAAATACTTTATATTAAATGTCTTATGGAAAGATAAAAGTCTTATTACATATTGTTGTTGTAAACTTTGATGCAAAATAATCATTTGTAAGCATTTGAAAGTAATGACATATGCACTTAATAATTATCTTTATATTAGATACCTATAATAATGATTATTTTTATGCAATTATCACTCGTAAGAAACACGTTTCAAATATCGTTTAGGCTGTTTTCCAAATGTTATTATTACTGTGTCTGGACAAGTGGCCCAGTCAGAGTCGCTGAAAGCCTTGATTTGAATGTCATTAGTGGCAGCAAAGAAGAGGCCATTGGCAGGACTGGCCTTTATATATTTGAGGATATGTTAGGCAGCTTGTTGATGATAGATGGTAGGTGCCTGCACAAATTGGCTGAGTAAGTGTACAGAATAACATATGTCAGGTCTAGAATTAGTAAGGTATAGTAACTTCCCTATTAGACGCCTATAGGAATCTGAATCTTTGATAGGGTCATCATTTTTGTCAAAGAGAACTTTGGTGTTGCTCATGAGAGGGGTTTGACTAGGTTTGCAGTCCAGCGTTCCAATTTCAGATAAGATGTCTAGAGCATATTTTCTCTGGCACAGGTGAATTCCTTTAGTAGATCTAGCCACTTCAAACCCTAGGAAGTATTTCAGACTTCCTAGATCTTTAATTCTGAATGCTTCATGTAAGGAAGTCTTTATTTTGTCAATTTCAGTCATGGAGTTGCCTGCTAAGATCACATCGTCGACATATACAAGGAGAATAGTGAGCTTAACATATACAAGGAGAATAGTGAGCTTGGCAACAGGGGAAAAAGTATCAATGAAGTCAATTCCTTCTAATTGAGTGTACCCTTTGGCTAATAAGCTTATCAATGAAGTCAATTCCTTCTAATTGAGTGTACCCTTTGGCTAATAAGCTAGCTTTGTTCCTTTCAATAGTCCCATCAGATTTATACTTGATTTTAAAAATCCATTTACACCCTATTGGTTTCTTTACTTTAGGAAGATCAGTAAAGTACCAGGTTTTGTTATCTTCTAGAGCCTTTATTTCTTTATGAATAGCATCAATCCATTTAACATTTTGAGAAGCCTCTGAATAAGATTGAGGTTCATGGGAGGCAGTTATAGCAAGAGTATAGTTAAGATGGTCCTTTGATAAAGATTTGTAGGAGAGAACAGAACTAATAGGATAATTGGATTTATAGACAGATTTATTATGAATGAAATGTTTAGGGTTCTTGGAATTGTTCACCTGGTGTAAGTAGTCCTTCAGATAGGTATGAGTCTTTCTCTATCTTTCTGATCTTCTTAGATTTATGCTTTCAGGATTCTGATCATTGTTGTCTGGATCATTATTGTCATCACTGCTAGTAGAGTTTTCACTGTCTGTGTCAAGAATAGACTTTGCTTCTAAATCATCAGTATTTGTTCTGGAAGTGATCTAGCTGTCAATTCTGATGTCTTTGGGGCAGTTGTTAGTGTTGTCAAATAGAAAGGTCAGGTTATGTTCCTCATTATCAGTGGGTTGGATGTGCTGTTTTGTAGTTTTGTAAGGAAAAACATTCCCATAAAATATCACATTTCTAGATATAAAAATTTCTCTACTTAAAGTGTCAAGAAGAACATGGCCTTTAACACCAGTTTAAAACCTAAAACCACGCATTTTCTAGCTCTAGGATCAAGTTTGGTTCTATTATTTTCAAGAGTACTAGCAAAACACAGAGTTCCAAAAATTTTAAGATTGAGATAAGTAGAAGGCTTTTTATATAAAATCTGATAAGGGCAAACATTATTTGTAACAGTGGTGGGCAATCTGTTAATGATGTGAACAACATGATTGACAACATAACACTAATAGGCTTTAGGCAAATTAGATTGAAATAATAGACTACGAGTAACATTGAGAATGTGTTGGTGTTTGCGTTCCACAACAAAATTCTGCTAGGGAGTTTCAACAAAACTTCTTTGATGATTTATCCCATAAGCATTATATATATCAACACAATTAAATTCAGGTCCATTATCAGTCCTAAAACATTTGATGGTCTTTTCAAACTGATTTTTAACATGAATTATGAAATCCTGTATAGGTTTCCTAGTTTCAGATTTAGTGTGCATAAGAAAAATCTATGTGTGTCTAGAGTGATCATCAACCACAGTTAAAAAATATCTATGACCATGAACAGAGGGGATGGCTATGGGCCCCCATATATCAAGATGAATAACATCAAAACAGTTATCAGAAATAATATCACTTTTATTGAAAGGCAGTTTATGTTGTTTGGAGAAGTGGTATACATCACAAACATTAGAATCTTTAGATTGAATGTAAGGGAAGGTTTTACATATTTGATCAGTAATGCTACGGGCAGGATGCCCAAGTCTATAGTGCCAAGTGTCTATATCAACCTTAGAGTAATTAAGAACAACATTAGGAAAAAAATCAGTAATATCTTTGACAAGAGTGCTATCAAGGTAGTAAAGCCCCTGATTGAGATTAGCTTGTCCAATCATCTAAGATGTAGTAATGTCCTTTATCTGGCAACACTTAGAGGAGAATATTAGATTACAGTTCAAATCTTTGATCAAGGTTTGAACTGAAATTAGATTGAAATAGAATTCGGGAACATACAAGACATTAAAAAGGATTAGTTTGTCAGAAAACTGAACAGTTCTAGCAAAATATGCAATAACATCACTATTATTATGTAATTTTATCTTCATAGGTTTTATTTTGAAAAAGGTAGTGAAACAATCTTTATTATGTGCAACATGATCTGTTGCACCAGTATCAAGAATCCAAAGATTCTTACCTTGTGGGTTTCTGTTTGTGTCATTAGTATCTTTCCTCATTTGATTGACGTTATGCCTAGTATCTTCAGAATCATTAAGCAGTCTTAGTAGTTTCTGCATCTGTTCAGCAGTGAATCCCTTGACATTTTCATCCTTCACAGATTGCTTGTCAGCAGAATCCTCTTTTATATTGAGATTACAAACTTGTTGATCTCTTTTTTCTTGATTGCCTTTGTCCAGAGAATTTTTGTTGCCATCATTCCTTTGTTTATACCAAGGTGGATACCCATGTTTTGAGTAGCACTCTTCAACAGTATGATTCATCTTATGGCAGTAAGAACATTGCTTACCATAGTTAGGATTTCTTCCTTTTCCCTTTCCTTGAGACCGAGACCCAATACCTCTTCCTTGACCTCTCCAGTTTCCTTGATCTTGAGGTTTATAGTTCCTTTCAGTGGAGTTAAAGAAGACTTTACCTTCTGTTCCTGAGCTAGCAGTACCATTGTTCTATCTTTCTTGTTGCATAATGAGAGAATAAACCTTGTTGATATTGGGAAGAGGTTCAAGAAGCAATTGAGTTTTTACTCTATTGTAACTATCATTAAGACCCTTTAGGAAGCAGATTACATACTCAACTTCCCTCTGTTTTATGAAAGTTTTAGAAAGGTTGTAGTCACAAGAATTACCACATACACAATTAGGAACATGACGTTGGAATTCCAATTCTTCCCATGCAATCTTCATATCAGTGAAAAATTGAGTGATGTTTCTCTCCCTTTGCTTGGCAGAATGTATTTCTTGAAGAAGATCAGAAATCCGAAAATAGTCTCCCTTAGTGAATCTTTCTTTCAGATCGTTCCAAAGATCTTTTGTTGACTCAATGTAAATAACACTTTCAACAATTTGTGGTGCAAGTGTTCTAACAATCCAAGAAAGAACCATGACGTTGGCTCTTTCCCAGGTTTCATACAGAGGATCATCCCTGGCAGGGATCTTGATGCTACCATCTACGAACTTCAATTTATTTTTAGACAGAAGAGCTCTTCTCATGCTCCTGCTCCACTTGTTGTAATTAATTTCGTTCAGAGAAGGTGAGGTAAGAACCTGTCTTGGATTTTCTCCAAGATGAATGTAGTAGGGACTTGTGGGAATCAGAGACTAATCAAGATCCAGTCTTTCCACTTGTTGCATTGATTTTTCTGCTTTGATCTCTTTGTTGTTGGTTTTATCTTCCATGCTACAAGATTCTTTCTTGGAAGATGCAGATTGTCAGGATGAGAAAACAGAGTGTGCAAACGGAAACAGAGCAGGCTATGAACCTGCTCTAATACCATATTGTGACCCCAACGTATCCCTAGGGATTTTGCATCTGCAGACCTCTGTCCCAAGAGGAACCCTCATGGTGCTGCGAATCAGGTGAGGAGCATGGAGAAGGAAGAAGAAACGAGAAGAGAAAAAGGGAAAGCGAAACAGAAGAGAATACGAAGGTAAGAAAAACAACTCTCTACTTTTTTATTATGTAGATTCACGTTTTTGAACAAAAGGGGGAGCACTATTATAAATAGTCTTCGTGATAACAGAAAGGGAAAAGAGGGAAAAAGGAAAACCCTAATCTAACAACTAACAACTTAACAAATTCAACAAAACTAACATTGAAACCCTAGACAATAGGATTTCAATATAAAAAAAATTAAATTGAATTCTTCGTGTTTCTGATGACCTTATATTTAAAATAATAATAATATATTGTTACTCCTAATACAACTTTAGTTGAGATATAAAAAAAAAAACAAAGTTGCCATTGCTATAAAAATTTATCTAAAAAAAAGAAAGTAAAAGTCATCACACCAATGATTTACTTCTCTCTACACGTGTCCTAAAGTCGTCAATGCTCTTACGACTTCATCCAATTTTGTAATAATTTTAAAAACAAATCATTTTGTGTAAATTAAAAAGTAAATTGACCTGTTTCGATAAATTGATTGATGGGAAAGAGTGTGAAGATAGATTTGAGTGGATGAACATATGTATTTTTTTTAATAGATTTAAAGGACAAAGTGATGGATTTGAAATAGATTTTGTGAGAATGAGGGAGTGATTTAAGTGATGTGATAGATTAAAAAAATAATAGATAAAATTTGAAGATTAATAACTTATCCGTAATAATAAAAATAAAAATAAATGATTATTAGATGAGTTACAAATATTAAACTTTAACAATATTTATATATATATATATATATATTATTAATAATAATTATATACAAATACTATTAATAATAATAATTATATATATTATTATTTTTTAAAAATATTTTCATTATTATTAATTATTATACATATTTATATATATATTATTATTAATTATTATAAACATACCTTATTAATATTAATGATTATTTTATATA
>Ga0209589_1010481_pt1 | contig 13490 bp, 14 predicted proteins | sample CowpeawhiteBW_FD_187525 | JGI IMG/M metagenome (GOLD analysis project Ga0209589, IMG submission 187525) | Root nodule microbial communities of legume samples collected from California USA - Cow pea white BW (SPAdes) (version 2) | ecosystem: Host-associated > Plants > Roots > Nodule | place: USA...
ATAATCGCCTGTTGTCTCTTTCCTGACCTACTCAATCGAAAGATGCCCACAATCGGATGCTAGTCTCTAAGTCCCTGCTTTGACTGTGCCTTATCTTAGGGCACGTTACCTTAGTTTAAATCCATAGTTTACCGCTTTACCTTGCAAAGACAAAGACCATATTTGTCCCACCCGGGGATCTGACCCCCTTGATCCTCCTCTAGGATTCGCGCTTTAATAAGCTCACTCGTTGACCCGGTAGCTCCGTTCACAGCTACGTTCCTAGCTCCAGTTTGACTTTAGCTACGAACTCATAACTACTAGCTCTCTTAAGACATAAACTCATTCATAACAATGTCAGCGCATCGGGATTTTGGTTTCTAATTGGTCCAGAATAGGCCCTCCATCCGCCTATTATCTTACTACCGTTTGTTTAACTCAACAACAGCAACTGTACTTGGCTGTAAGTACACAAAGGTGCGTAGCTTGTGAGAAATTAGCTGGCTTAGAGATGAGAAGACTTATTAGTAGTTCTCTTACATAACTCGGGCGTACCTGCTTGCTTACCCGCTCACTCGAACAAGAGCTCAAAGGCATTCAGGCATCGCAGCGACTAGTCTTTTGCGCTAGGAGTTCTCTTAGAATTGAGTTTCGCTTTCATTTAGGAGTGAAAAAAAAGGAACATCTTTATGAGATGAACGTAATCTATATCTCTTCTTTGGTTAGGAAAAATGAACTTGCTGTAGGGGCCTTAACATCGAATCACACATAGCGAGTGTTTCTTTCTAGTAGCTGCTTCACTTTAGTAGCCATTTTGTGTAGAACCACATAACTTGCTCGGAAGCTATTGCATGGATAGGCAGAGCTTACCGGTACAATAAAGCAGGCAATTGAATCCTTCGCAAAAGAACTCATTTAGCTTGAGCGAGTGAAATTTTCAGCATTCCCTAATCAAAAACAAAAGCAAAATACCAAATATAATGTAATTGCCCTAATTAATTTCATTTCGACTTTTACGAAAAAAATAAGTTTGTCTAAATCTAAAATCTTTGACTGGGACTGGTCCTCCATCATTCCCCTCCCCCCCCCAGCGCTAGGTCCTAAGAGGCCTCTTCCCTTTCTTCTTGTATGAGAAGAGAGGGAGACTACACCTTCTTCTGTCGGAATACGAAGAAGAAAAAAGTGACAGATTTGTCCATCAGTAATGGGGATCACATTGGTGGGAATATAGGAAGCTGAAGGACTCCAATTTCAAATAGTTGTTTTTTATATATATAGTAGAAATCTTTTTTTAAAAGTAGATAGAGGATGTGTGGGCATCCGCGCGACACAATTCCTCAAGCATCTGAGACAGTTTATGGGAAGGATACTCAGTTTGCCTATTCGTAAGGATTGACTCCCCAATAATGAATTGCATTTTTTTCTCGCCAAAAGTCCGCGGCGGAATCCAATTGCGCCATTCGATCGACAATCTGCCCTTTCTTTTAGTTGAGCGATCGCTCGCGCTTCCTCCATAAGCAGCTTGTCCGCATTTGCTTGAGGGAATGGGCGTAATCGATACAGAATCCTATCCTCCGCTTCCGAGAGAGCTTGATCCACTACCTCCTTCGGGTGGTCCGATGTGGAGGAGGCAGGCTCCGGCTCAGCCGCTGGAGGACGATTTAAGTCAATGTCCCACCGAGGGCAAGGTTTTTATGAGCTTGATTCCCCGGAAGTCCCCGATACACCCACAATTAGAAAGGGGAAAACAAGATCTCCAAAAAGAATGAATACCCAAGCGATTAAGTAGATAGATGCGCAGTAAATAAAAAAAGAAGGAGATGCAAAATAGAAGGGAGAGAAACACAAGAAAGACACCGTATTTCTAAACCATCATAACAAAAACGGTTCAAACATACATAAAAGAGGTTTTCCTACAAGGACCAGATTCTGACCTGTTATCATACTCGCGGTTCTTCCGTCAGATCCGATAGTCCTTGCTAAAGCTACTGCGATCAGACAAGGAAGACAGCGAAGGGAAGAATGGAAATGGATCATTGTGCTATCTGGTTGACCCTTTATCCCACTTATTCCTTTCCGCTACCCTTTCTTTAGAGCAAGAAGCGGAACTATAGAGATGATATTAAAGTTTTGTCTTACGAATCGGAAGATGTCCAACAGCCACGAAGGAAGGTTGCTCCCAATCTTCAAGTTCTTTTTTATTTTTAAAGCGAAACTACGACATTCACCGAGGTTGGCACAGGGAGCCGCTCCGAGTGTGAGAATCCGATGCCGGGGTGATGGGAGGGGGGTAAGAGAAGCGAGATTTTTGTATGCACGAGGAAAGAGGAGATTGTTAATAGAAAGCTAATAAGCTCTTTTTGTTTTTGGGCTTCCCCTTTTTCAATAACCTCCTACCTTATGGAAAGCCCACTGCTTAAGACCCTCAATCGAAAGGTCAAGGATTGTTCGTGCTGTTCCGTATATAGATAAGACCATCTCCGGTTCTTGGAAACCCACCGCTCTGCTTCTAGCTATTCGGATAGACCACACCTCAGAAAGAAAGTCCGCTATTCTATTCCATATCATGGCAGCAATCCCGGGAATGGGCATCCATTATCAGATGTCTAGGCACAAGAAGAGAGATATGCCAGAAAGACAGGATACAGGTACTCTACGGGAGAAGGGATTGGATTTTGCACGCTGAAACCCTAAGTCCCCCGTTCCCTTTCTTATGATAAAAGAGATTGTTGAGTCCAATTGTGGGTGGAGAAGGCGTCTATGCTTGAAACTGATCCTTAAGATTGGAATCGTTTAGCGTCTATCTATTCCGTGTATTCTTGTGAGGAGAAGCCCCCTTTCCCTGCTTTCTAGATCTTTATGACGAATAGGTTTGATGATTCCGTTGTCTATCTTTCCTAGGCCTGTTCCAGGTGTGTACCCGGATCTAAGCTCCGAAACCTGCTTTTCTTAAGCCCGACGCATTACTTGAATGGAAGGCACTTTCAATAGTAAGCTTATTCTATGTCCTCCTTCGCTTGACCTATTTGAATTGAACTAGAGCTTTCTTTCTTGATTGACAGACAGACCGGATTTAAAAATTCCTATTGAGACCCTTGACGACCTACCAGATGATCATCCTAGAGTTCCCTCTAAAAAAGTTTTGTCAAAAGACATAGACCGTGGCGTGGCATTAGTTCTAGCTCTCATTTCTTGCTTTTTATAGCTAACTGCCCAGACAAAGAAGGTCAGAGAAGGCTCAGGTATGATTAAGTCTCAATCGATTCTCACTACCGAATCGATTTATCCCAAGGCTAAAGAAAGCACTGAGCCTGCTCCGAAAATGCTGTGAGAAAGAGGATCTGTTGGTTTAGGAAAACTAGAACTTTTGGTTCATGAAGAAGCGGCCCCTCCGCATCAAGATAGTCAATCGATAGAGGTGTTGGGGTATTATTCCTAAAATAGGTGATAGGTGAAATGACTCTCATTGGTTGGAAGTACCAAAGACTCCCTAGCTCCCTGAAAACAAAAGTAAGAGCATCTTCTCCTTCAATTGCGCTAACAGCTCAAATAGCAACGATGGTAATGACGATAGCTTTACAGGAATTGCTTTCTTTAGGGATTCTATTTGAAAACAGTATAATGCCACATCTTACTCACTTCTTCTTCCTTTTCTTCTTCATGTGCAAAAGCCCTTCCACTATATGCAAGCACTTTTCTTGCTGTAGAAAGTCTAAAGTATCGCAAGTAAGGCAGCAAGAAGAATAGGAGGCTCGGCCATTAACAGTTGCGTTAGAATTGCCTCTCCATCCGCCGCTGAAGAAAGAATCTCACCCTTCCGCTGTCCCTACTATTCGACATTTCCCGGAGGAGTCAATCAGTGAGGGAGGGGAGATTCAAGACTGAACAGCCTTCCAACTCCATTCTCTATCCTCCAAATCAATCGCTAATGTATAACCTTTGAAAAGCTTTCATTGGAACTTCCCCTTTCCCGATCAATAGGCTGTTAGGGCTTTAGCCCAAGAACCCGATGCCCATTCAATAGAAGAAGTTGTTCTACCTTCGGAACCTGGTTATGAGATTCGTTGTTCGATCTTGAAGCAAGCATTTATCGTCCAGCCGGAGGAATAGTCGTTATTTCACCATTTGAATAACCTTGAAAAAAGCCTTCCTCAGCAGAGAACAGAGAGGTACTACCTACTTTCTTCCATTTTCCTTTTCTGACTGCTGTCTTAAACCTTTCTACTTTAACACAGGCACCTAATACATCAGGGACAGAAGTTTGACCGAATCTTGCAGCACCCCAACCACCTTTGTTTGGAGGAAAGCCAGATGGGACCAATCGAGGAAGCAGATCCAATTCCAACAACTGAACAAATTTTTGTTCAAGTTCCAAGGGCTGAGCACCAAGAAGAAATAGAGCATCAACCCGAGGAAATGAATCCTAACCGGGATGGGATAGAAGGACCTCTGATTGCAGAGCCGGAAGCCAACCATGGGGAATCCGTGACACCGAGCAATGATGCTCAAATCGCTCCGCTGCAACGACTCTCATTTCAGATGAGCATTCTTCTAAAGTTGGCGAAGGTGTCCGATCTACTAGCTCTACTCCAACCAATCCGGAGACTACAAGACCTTCACCTCAATCTCCACCGGTTCCCACTGAAAGCAAAGCATTACCTAAGGTAGATCATTTATCTCTCAAAACTCCTTCCAGTTTGCCATAAACCTTCTTGGCTAACTGTTGACATCATCTTCAATCTCAGACTATTGGGATTGGAGCAAGAGTGGAATGGAAGAAAGCTGTCCTTATCTTCTCCTCCAACCGGTACCTCCTCCCGACATGAAGGAATGCCCGATAATCGGGGGCTGGTATGTCCTTTCAGTTCTGGTCTGGGGAACGCCGATCAAAGAAAGCACTCCTATACTGCCTGGTGTTGATTCGGCAATTTGCGTCTAGTGGGGAGCTTTGTCATCTCAAAGAATAAGCGGATCTTCCCTTGCATGCGGATCTGAAAGTCGTGGATCTCCTGATGGCCGGTAGCTGCTTTCTGCTCTCCTTATTAGTGCCAACCAACTCCGCTAGGTATAGGTAGGGAGTCTTCTACAAGTCGCATTACTGGTCGATGACCTGATTTTGGAAGCAGTCGAGATGCCTGCCTTTCCTGGGGGAACCCTTCCTTGCATTCTATTATTGTATTCGCTTCAATCGCTCCTGAATCGGCGGATCAAAGATCGGAATACCAGCCTTTAACTGCTAGAGGTGGATTGGTTAAGAGGCCAAATGCTATTTGCTTGCTTCTCCTGTTCGCTCTAGTTCACCTGGTTTACAACGGTCTGTTTGCTAGGTTTTTTTTAGACAAGGGCTAAGGGCGAGTCATCCCTCTTAGCAGCTCTTTCCTAATCAATCAGCTTTTGTGCTCTCCCAAAACAGCGGAAAGACTTTTAAGAATTCCACCAACTACTGATCTCATGAAAGGGAAGACTTTTATTTAAACAATACTTTCTTTCTCTTGCACCACGCCGGAACGTATGGACACTGCCGAAAGTTAAGTAAGAAGGAATCGGGGTGGCTAGCTTTCCTGCTTATGTGCTTGTTATTAAGAAGATAGAAAAGAGATAGCTATCTCCCGTAGGCTACTCTTTAGAGCGTTTCACTCGTTTAAGGAAGACTAAGACAACAGGGTTTACGAACAGGGGTTATTCCCATATATATATTATATGGATGTTACTTTTGTGCTTCATTTAGTTTTGCGTATCAGTCAAGTTTCAGGTCTGTGCCTGAGGCCTGGACCAGAAAGCTTTCATGGCGGGGGCAGAAACGGAAGCAGGTACGAATAGAAGAAGGCCCAGAATAGCCAAGCCAAAGGGGTCCAATCAGTTGCGTAATGTCCGGTATCGGGAGTCTTTTAGTAATCCACAGATTAGGAACCAAGTGGGGAAGTGAGCTCTACTCTAAACTCTAAAGGCTGCTCTGCCACCTAGGGGATAGGAAACCTATTCCTTTTAGTCCGATTCGCCTGCCTCGAAGACTGGCATTAGGCCCCTACTGATGAATGATAGGATTGATTCAAAGCAAAGGAAATGGTCCCCTCTCCGCTACGGGGGATGCTATAAGAAGATAAGCCCCTGGGGGCTAGTACTTACTATTACACAGGCTAGTAGCAGACAACCCTCAATTACATCGACCCTTGCAACAACCAAAAAGCAGTAAGCCTTCCTACAAGGGTAGGGTTTGGATTGGAATGCTTACGGAATGGAAAAAGGGCTAGGACGAAAGGGCCAGCATGAGACATAGGGACTACGGTATATACGTAATAGCCGGACTAAGAGATTAGAAAAACTAGTAAAAAAAAAGGCAATAGCCCCTTCCACAACAAAGAAAGTTTGCAATGGGGATAGACCTGAAGCCTTCGCTTTTACGGAAGACGGGATAGTACAGTACGGTAGTAATGGGCGGAATAAGTAAAGTAGGCTGGCTGGCGGGATAGAGGGAAAGGGAAGTTTTTTCAAATAAAGAATAAAATGAAACCTTACCACAATACGACCATCGGGGGATGAAGATATACCATAAAGCACATGAACTCGATCTACTAGACGGACTAAGAGGGAATAGACGGGAAGCAAGCATGGAAGCACTCAAGCTAAAGCAAATGCACCTTACAACACTTCGAAAGCTAATCTAATGCAAGGTTAAGGTACCTCACTAAAGGGGCTAGGGAAATTATCCTAGACAAGGAAGAAGATAACCTCGATCGGACCTTAGTCTGGATTCGAAAACAAAGAAGAAACAGCTTTTACATTGGCAAGTCACACATTTTATCCCTCTGAGTCCCTGTCCCCGAGTCTCAAAAAAGAGATGTACGATTCGATGGGGATAGAAAAGGAAACCCGTAACCACGCTTTCACTTACATTAAAAATTGAAACAACTAACGGAAGAGGGAATGCACCTTTACCATAGGGCAATGGAAAGAATCCGCGTAAAACAAAGCGGTGGCCTATGCCCAAAAAAAGAGGGAGAGAGATCTCTCGTCAGGTCTTGGGTAGTTTGCCGGAGGTGTGAAAGGTGGGCTTCACCTTTTTCTGTAGCCTTCTAAATAAGGTGAGGCCACCCTATCAGGTATGGGGTGGAGGAGGAGAGCGTGTATGTGGGCTTCTTATACTGGATTACTTTACTGACATTAAAAACCGGTAGAGGATTGGGAAGGTTACTAATCTTTCTTTCGAGTGCGGCTCTATGCAAAGGTTATTCATCTTTACCTAGGGTGCTTAGGAGAGATTCTTATGCCCTGCCTACGTCTATTCATGCTTGGTCTTCTGAGAGTTAGGATGAAATGCGATCCATTCAAAGTCTGAGTTTGTACAAAATTCCTTCCTCACAAAGTAGTCTCGTTGGTCTTCAAAAGAAGACAGTCGAGCTAGGGGCGGCGAAAGCTTCTTCCGGGAACGCTATTTCCCGGCCTGGGACAGTTGGTTGATTGGATAAGAGGGGAGATCCGCGAAGGGAGTCTAAAATCAGAAAGAAAGTAATAGGAAAAAATAGGGCTCAATCTGAAGATGGACGGTCTTTAGGCACGCGTCCCTTTATATTAGAGGGGTGGGTTCAAATCATTCTATATGAGGAGCCAGTTGAGATTGAGATATAAAAAAGTGGAGTCTTTCACTTAGAGAGTATCCTCGGCTATAGGTCTTCCGGTCCGGCTTCCTAAACCACTTGGTCCCGTTCTATGCGCATCTCGGATTCAACCTGCACATATCACTCTACTTTCTTTCTGGGAGAGCCAATAGAGAACTCAAGGGTATCAACTTTTGACTCGACTCGTTTGAAAGAGTAAAAGCTCCTGACTAGCTTTAGAGCACACGGCAATTGGTACTACTTCGCTATCGGTCACCGCATTGAAAGCGATCTTTATACGTTAGGTAAGTTAGCGGCGTAATAAGCCGGCCTTTGAAGAAAGACCGTTCCATCTTGTTCGAAAGCGGTCCACTCCGGAAGTAGTGGTGGCAAATCTTTTGGATGGACTTAAAAAAGAAAACTCTTTCTTTTCATGGAAACGAAAGAATATGAAATGAAGAATGACAGGGCTAGGTAAAAGGTGCATTAGAGCAAGTCACTTATTATCCCCACCCAAAGGAGGTAAGGAACTGGGACGGAATGCGAGCCAGAGGCAGTACATCCTTTCCGGTAAGCAGTACGTGTGGGTGTGCTTATTTGAGAGTCACCAAGGAAGTAGTAGAAATGTTGAAGAGGAGACAACCCGCTCTTGAAAGACTATGCGCGTCGCGTGCTCGATCTAGCAATTGTTTTGATGAACTGTCATTCAAAAAGAAAGAAGAGAAAGAAATGGAGGGTGGCGCCTACATAACAGGTTGCTTGCTTACCAAGCCATCCTGGCTTTTCGCTCCTCCAGTTCGATTTTTATTTATTATTATTGACTTATTATTAAAAAAACTACTAACTATCAAAATGAAAGACGATCGATTATCTACCCAAGAAGATAGAGAGTCCCACATACGAGAAAAGGTCACAAATAGAGTTGAACCAAGTAACATTGCAAAGGCATAATGATAGTAGGGTCGGGATATCCCCGCCCTCCGAACCGGACGTGAAGGTCTCCCCTCATCCGGCTCTCTGCAGGGGAATCTCCACTCACTGCTTCCCCTAATATCCTCCCTTTACCACATCATGGGGGTTTACAGGAGATCCCAGAGGCTCGCTCGGAAAGGCTGCTATACCATACCTTTTTACTCCACTCTACTCTAGTAGTCACTGGACTCACTATAGTAGTCCGTCCGGCTGCTCTTGCTGAAATCATTACTCTTCATTCTCCCGTGCTCTAGCAATTGCGCTCCCTAGACCACTACCATGTAGTTAGGTAGAGACAATCAATCCGTAGTGACGGGAATCTGGGGATCCCTATCCATATCAAAAATGAAGATATTTATAATATATCTATAGAGAAGCTACCTTTCTCTCACTCAATAGATGTATCTGGTTTGGTACGGTACAGTACAATACGAGACGATGGAATGCAATGGGATGGATGGTAGAGGGCTGCCTGCGCCCAAAAGCGATGATTCCCCTTGTCCATAGGGACCTCGTGGCATACAACCGAAACGACTCCCGCTAGATAGCCGCCCCTATATATATTTTGACAGCCTCGTGGACGGACTAAAGAAGGGAAGTTACAGAACGGGGCAGTGAAGGCTCGAGAAGTAGACAGCAAGCTTTTCTCAGCCCCCTAACCTTTCTATTATTATTGAAACGCTAGCGCGCCCCTTTCTTTCTCTTAGAGAAAGGGGCGTAAGCACTTCACTCGCTAGGGGATGGGATTCATTCACTTGCATTCCTGCTAGCACTACAAAAAGCTCCGGTCTTAACGCCCCTACTACTGCTGTGCAGCCTTTCCTCGGGTTCGTAGAGTCGGGTTTCCCGTTTACCCACAACGGAGGACCCCACCAGACCAGGCAGGCGGCCACGGGTCATAACGCACTCTTCGCACAACAAATCCACTTTGAAGTTGACTTATCCGCTCGGCCAATCGTCGGAATGTGTACGATATACCATAAGGGCCCAATATCTCAATAGCACCTTTGTCTAAAGCTTCGAATGAGACTTCATATCCGAAACGCAGGAACGATCTGACTAGAAAGTCATTCAAAACTTGATCGAAGAACCAGCGTTTATTGAAGAAGCTATAGAGTCGATTACAAAAAGTACTTGTTTGAAAGGCTCGTTGGAATTGATCCGCTACGGGATTTACATTATACGCAACAGAAGCACCTGAAGTACTAAACAGAATAGGTATTAGTTTGGTAATGGTTGGAGCAGCAAACTCGGATTCGGCAAGAATCTCATTTTTTGGTAGTACGAAGGGGGAATTGGCCCAAAAATTGGATAGGGGTCAAGACGCAGTCGGGCGCCGGCGGCTGACTCAAGTGCCCCCCGAACCGCGCGAAATGGTCGCCTATTACACGGCTCACTAACTCTGCCTGGGGTGTGGGGCTACCTATTCTTCATTCGTCGGCGGTCCGGCGCACCCCTACTTAAAGGATGCTGCTTAATTACGAAGTCAATCCATTCTGAATCTAGAGAGTTCCCTTTCGTTAAGCGCATCGAGCCAGGAGTGGACATCATCATCTGCAGACAAATCCAGATCCTGTTTCATCATTAGCTTAGCTAAAGTGGAATAGTATGACTGGCTTTCCGGAAAATGAGACGAAACCCGCTTTATCCATAACTTTTCTATCTTTGGCCACTGAAAACCGTACGGAAGCCTGACTTTGGGGTATAGGGAGAGATTCTCAAGATCTGCAACATCATACTTGTCCCTACTCAACTTATTAACTGCCCGTTCAAGGCGACTGATCTTCTCCATCAGAGGATCGGACGGTTGTGGTGGGACGTATGGCACTATCTGATTCATGGGAGTGAGAGCCAAGGACACGGCCGGTACTGCAGGAGGTTTTCTTCGCGTTTGTACGTTATTTAAATCATTCTAGCCTTTCGCTTGCTTATCTTATTATGTTTCTAGTTCTCGCTCGTGGTAAATTGTATATTCATACTTTCAGTTCGAAATTCATTTCCCCAGACCCGGCATAAGAGAATAAAACAAAAGAAAGAGATGCGGATGAAAGTGATCCCCCAATCCTCGCTCGGTACCAAGGGTAGAACTTCATGATTGATTCGGTGTAACCGGTCTTTGATCAAGGGGCGCGTTAGCGCCCTTACCTATTGAAGGAAAAAGTGCAGTTCAAGCACTTTGCTTTGAATCACAAACAAACAGATATTATTCAATTTCGGCATTCCCGATCTTCTATCTTTCCTGCAGGCATGGAAATCAAACTGGAATGAGACCTTCCTTTCTGTCGACATTCTTTTCCATTCCATCTCTCTTCCTTGAGGTGTGGGACCATTGGCCTAGTCTTTTACTAACCCCCGCAGGATTAGAATCATTCCCTTTGTTGAGTGAGGAGGGCTTGAAAGGATCTCTCTTCCGTCTAAGCCAGGGTAGGAATTGGATCGCCATCCCCCGCACTTCTTATTGTGCTAAGGGCCCATTCCTTATCCTTTTTTGATAGGGTCAGCCTTTCTTTTCTCTCCGGCAGTGGTCCAACCTTAGTATATGAGAAATGCAACTAGTGGTCCCTCATTTGATCTTGGTGTGGAACCCACTGATTTATGGGGAAGGAAAGCAAGGAACTCTGATTGCCCATTAGTAAGGGTAGGCGGGATAAAGGCAGGTGCGTTTCATATTTCTGATATCGGAGTAGCAGCTGTTAGGAGTTAGCGCGAAGGAGCTCTTTCGCGGTTCTATCTCTTTTACCTTATTCAAGGGTAATTTCTAGAGGGGCGAAGACAACTTCAAAATTATCCGAGAAAGGCAACTAGCGCGCTCTTTGAAGGAAGAATGCGCAGTTAGGACAAAAAGGCTCTTTTTTGGGCAAATGGACAGTGAATCCATTAGTTATGTGAAAGAAGGGCTTGTTTGCGACGTGAAATGGCATAGGTTTCTCTCAGATGCGAGATTACCGGTCTTTACTGTATGGCTAAGAGTTAGCACAGGATTGGCAGGCGAGACATCTATTGAATTAACGGCAAGGATATGATTTGATTAAAAAAGCTGTCCAATTGGCTAAGGGACATAGCTAAGGAAAAGCTCTGATCCAACTCATCGAAGATGCCCTGAAGGAACTGCAAGAGATGAGACAGTTGCTTTCACTAAAGGACCGAAGTAGCCATAATAGGATGAATAAAGACTTGCCTTTGAAAGCCTGCCAGAAAGCTTTCCTTTCGTCCGCTTTGGAACAGAAATCACCAACATTCATAGGTGGGGAGCTGGACTGAGGTCTCCCTATTTGACTATGGTAATCATGTGGACGACCTCAGGGAATTTTTCAATTAAAATAGCTCCCTTGGAAGTGTTGGTGCACTTTCACATGGGCCATGGGGTAATATCATTGGTATTGGATGCATCGTTAGGTTGTGCCGAGTCAAATAAGCTCCGTTTTTTTCCGTTGCAGAAAGGAGATCCCTTCCCCCCGCTTTCCAAAATGATGAAGATGAAGTCCGCGGGGCTGCAGGTACTATGGATCCTCTGACTCCCAATCGGGTAGCCTTCCCAGGTCTCGCCGGTCTTGCCTGTAGGTCGTGATGTGCCTCGAGATGGCCGTCTCCTGTTCCCCTGCCGGTGGGGAATCCGCTCCCGGGTCGTCGCTTGCGTCTTATGGCCCGTCCTTTAGGTACCTTTTGAAGGCAGGGAGTGTGACAACGTACACGCTTCCCTTTACTCCACTCCATAGGCCTTCTCATCAGTTGCAGGGTTTGGTGGCCCGAAATTTACTTGGCTTTGCCAAAAGGCCTCATCTCTATAAGCCCGGCTCGCGAGGCGTCCCTCTCGCAGTAGGGTTCCAAACCTCGCCTCGCTCTTGTGACATGCTATCTTTCCCCTCTTCATTCCCAAGTCAAGGGTGAGTCCCATGCGTAAGTTTGTGGATCGCGGTCTCACGCACTAATCCCTACAGGTCCCCGTAGTAGGCCGGCCGCCCTACCTAAACCAATCATCATATCGGTCCCTAGGCCCCATTGCTGGAAAGGCTCGGCTTCAAAACCGTACGTGGAGCTTCCGCCTCATACGGCTCCTCTAGGGATGGAGGTAGGCCCAGCCCAGGCTTGTGCGGTTAAGGTTGTTGTACACGACCTCCGCTTATTTTATAAATCTAGGAAAAGTTCCCATCCCAGTAGGAGCTCTTCAAATACGTCTATAGGGCCGGCTCTGCGTTAAATCCACCTACCACCAGCCCTGTCCAAAAGAAGACGAGAGCTGGTAATGGCGTCTATTACGCGCCTATAGGGAACGCTCTGTCTGGTGCCCAGCTCTCTGATTTGATCAACATAGGCACGATAGGCGCGTTCCGAGAGAAGTTCCCCCCGCGGAGAATGGATTTGTTGCCGAAGGTCCCTATACCTATCAAGTATAGAAAGTGGGTCAAACCCATCCTCTACCAATGCTGCCTCGACGTAGCGTTCGACTATCACCTGGTTGGTTATAGTCGAGGTCATACGCTGGAGATTGGCATCCCCCCCGAAATTGAGGAGACCATACCTTGAATAAAGTACGTCACCTCGAACCTCATCTGATAGCAGAGGTTCTGGCAAAGTAGGAATTTCGGGGGGCACAGGCGCGGGAGGAACCATAGGAGCCTCGAAGAGAGGAGCAGGGTTGGGGTGATTTGTGCCTACTGTAGGCGGGGACGGTGGTCCGTCCACTCCCACCCCATCGCACGCGGCATAGTTTTGTCCTATGAATACCGAGGCGATGAAGAACACTAGGACGCACGTCCATATTTCATAATATATGGAACTTATCCGCTGGATCGCCATCGCCAAAAGCATTCGATCCAAGAATCCATTGACAGCTGCATAAATGACTAGAATTTGTTTTTCAATTGGAAGTGGTGCATATTGTGGTTGTTTCAGTACTTCTGTAAGCCTTGCACCTCTATTGAGTAATGCCTGAGTCGCAGCATC
>Ga0209589_1010484_pt1 | contig 13489 bp, 6 predicted proteins | sample CowpeawhiteBW_FD_187525 | JGI IMG/M metagenome (GOLD analysis project Ga0209589, IMG submission 187525) | Root nodule microbial communities of legume samples collected from California USA - Cow pea white BW (SPAdes) (version 2) | ecosystem: Host-associated > Plants > Roots > Nodule | place: USA...
AAAAAACGGACAAAAAAGATTTTTTTTCCTTTACTAATCAATTTAAAAACTCATGACACAACATTGTATACAAATCTTTGAAACCACAAATAATCTAAACAAAGTTGGATTTTTCCTTTTTTTAACTTTCTTTACAAAAAAAAAAAAAAAAAAAACTTAAAAAATGCAACTACATGTACGCCGACAAGATTTTTTTATTTTTAATTTTTTACAGGTCACTGCAAATAGCAAATAATTGAAGGGAGGCCAGAATTTTACTATTGTGTGATATATGACATTCTTTGTTTTTATTTTTTATTTTTTATTTTTTATGATCACGTGTACCAAACAAAACCACTAGTGTCATCAAATCAAGTATGAATTAGGACAAGTCAACAACATTATATGAAACATTGGATGAGAAAGTGTTTTCAGAAGTTTAAATTAGACATTATAGAAGGTTTATGATAGGTGTATTAATCCGGTTCAATTATTACAACTCTTTTTTGTCAAGCTTATGACTAAGAGTTAGAATACATTTTGCATTCTATTTTATGAACTTTCTTTGACTATGAACAATATTATAGAACTAAAAATCTTACAAATAAGTGTATGGATATATAAGGGAAGATGATATCTAAAATGAATATAAAATATAAAATCAAAGTATAAAATATGTCACAAAGAAGAAAAACACATTTATACAATTGCATCTCATAAGTTTGGAGCCAAACTTCATATCTTTGGAAAAAGTCATATCAAAAACACACTTTTTAGGCAATAAGCGAATTCACCATGTTAGATAAACATAGGTCACACAGTCTACTAATTATGTCTAATATGTTGTGCATTGAATTTTTGGCCATTTTTATTTATTTTTATATTGTGGGGCAAAACCACACACATGCACATCACTAGAAGCCATGGAAGGAGGAAAACTTTTCCGTCTTTGTGTACTATGCTACTCATTTATAGCATCATAAACAAAAGAGTGCTACACTCCTCTTCAGGCTTTCCATAGTTCGTCAAGTTTGGGAGCACGTGTGACCCTTGCATCAGTCTCCAAGAAAATGCCCATATATTTTGACTATCACCATCTTCTTCATCATAGATCTAACGTGTTACAAAGTAGTCACCTATTAAAAAATTGCTTCTTTTTAATCCAAAATATTGCACGATATTTTCTAAAGTATTAGATGTGTCATTTCCGTTACAAGTCTTACATTAATCGATTAGAGATAAGACAATTTCATAATATATAAATAAACTGTAAATCTCATCTTACAAACTGTTTTTGTGGCATTCTATTTCATCTCTGTTATCTCGAACCTCCCCTTTAAGGATGAGTCCCTTCAATCACGAGTATTCATTTTTTGCCCTTTTTTGTACGGGACACGCTTACCTGACCCACACTGTCATGTGACTTTCGATACTAGGACCATAGAGCCGGTATTAACCATAGAGTGGGTTTATGAGTCTTTGATTCTTATATAATGCTCTACTTTCTCATTTTTAGTCAATATGGGACTTAGACTTAGACTTAAATTTCTAACATTACCCTCGTCCTCCTATCGTCAACATGGTTCAAGTTAAAGAATTCCCCAAATCTCCAAAAGTGGAATGCAAACTAATCCATTCCTTTGTGTTTCACAAATTTAATTATTTAAATCTATTCACTATAATATATTTATCGTTAAAAAATATATATAAAGAGAGTGATATTTTTGAAAACAAAAATTAGTAGAAAATTAGAAGAGGAAAGAAGAAAGTAGCTGACATACCAAAAGATCACTCCTTTCAGATTCTCATATCACACATTCCATAGACACCCCCGTGTGCTCCCTCTTCTCCCTCCATCAATTTCTTTCTCGAAAACATCACCATTCATTCACCACTCGCTATATAGTACTCCTACACACACCATACACCATAACATTCCTGTATATATATACACATACACACAGTACCATCACTCTCCTATTATTACTCCAATGGCATCTTTCATCACACCGCTCATCCTTCTCTTCATCTCCGCCATCTTCCTTTTCCTCCACCGCCGATCCCGATACCGCCGCCTCCGTCTCCGCCTCCCTCCGGGCACCCTCGGCCTCCCCTTCGCCGGAGAGACCCTCCAGCTCATATCAGCCTACAAGACCGACAACCCCGAACCATTCATCGACCACCGCGTCCACCGCTACGGCCCAATCTTTACCACCCACGTCTTTGGCGAACCCACCGTCTTCTCCGCAGACCCGGAGACCAACCGCTTCATTCTTCTCAACGAAGGGAAACTCTTCGAATGCAGCTACCCCGGTTCCATATCCAACCTCCTCGGAAAACACTCTCTTCTTCTCATGAAGGGCTCTCTCCACAAGAGAATGCACTCCCTCACCATGAGTTTCGCCAACTCTTCCATCATCAAGAATCACTTGCTCGTTGACATAGACCGTCTCATCCGGCTCAACCTCGATTCCTGGTCCGACCGGGTTTTTCTCATGGAAGAAGCCAAAAAGGTCAGCTTGTTATCGCTGTTTTCATTTTTCAACTGGTACGAGATTGTTGAGCTCCAACAATGTTATGAATAGTAAGAGTTTTATAGCTTATAACGACTTTATCTTATTCGGATATATAAGATTTCTATCTGTTTTCCATATCTGTTATATATACGATGTATCGATAACTGAAGCATTTTCACATGGAAAAGGAAATGAATTTGATATAGCTTTCCCAAAATTGAGTGAGTGAGTCAAGCGGGCCGTGAATCGTTCGAGTGGAGCTCACTTGCCACCACGATATGATCGTGAGTGATAATGGGGAGGTGGTGGACCAGCTGTTTGCGCCTCATAATGTTTATCTGGATTTTCTTTGTTTTGTTTATTGAGTTCAAAGTTCATCAGGGGCGTTGTTGTCTGCTTCTTTTTCCCTTTTGGTTCTAACTTTTTACTGTTTATTTCTTTGGTTGAATGGTGCTGAAAAGTTTGTTTAGTTAAAAGTTTGTGGGTTGATTGTTGGCATGTGAGTGTGATTTACGTGATGGAAATGGAACTGGAGTTGGTGACTCAGATTCCATGGTTTGGTATAATGTGTCCAGTTCCGTGCGTACGAGGCCCCATGGGTTTACGGATGCAGAAGAATATTAATCATTCCTTATATAAACTATAGGTTAGCATGCACATGTATGATTTTGTTGTTCATGTGACATGTTATTGAATATTATATTTTTTATGGTTTTATGTATGGGCACACACACACATTCATATACACGCCACGCCAATAATTTAAATATATTATTAAACGAAAAATTGATTAGGTGTGTTGGATTACTTGCAGATAACGTTTGAGTTGACAGTGAAACAGTTGATGAGCTTTGATCCAGGTGAATGGACTGAGACTCTAAGGAAAGAGTACGTTCTTGTCATCGAAGGATTTTTCACTCTTCCATTGCCTCTCTTTTCAACCACCTACCGCAGAGCCATCAAGGTGCATGCTAGCTCTTTCATTTCTAAATATATTTAAATAACATAAAATAGTTTATAAATGAATTGTTTGAGATAATGTGTAATGGTGCAGGCGAGGACGAAGGTGGCAGAGGCATTAACGTTGATAGTGAGGGAGAGAAGAAAAGAAAGCGTAAAGGAGGAGAAAAAGAATGACATGCTAGGGGCATTGTTGGCCTCCGGCAACAACTTTTCCGACGAGGAAATAGTGGATTTTATGTTGGCTTTGCTCGTCGCCGGTTACGAAACCACCTCCACCATAATGACTCTTGCCGTCAAGTTCCTCACGGAGACTCCTCTAGCATTGGCACAACTCAAGGTTCGTCGTCATAAACATAATTTTTTTTCTTTATTTTTCGATATTTCTAATGAATTTCTAGGGTGGTGGACCATATAGATGTAGCTTCTTCCTTAGGATTACCCCACCATCGTGTGCATGTCCATGTCCATGACCACCCTTCATGTGGTGTGGTCGCCTTTCAAATCTCATTTTCGTTATCTCTATACTCACCATTGCCCTACTCTAGATTGGCCTATATATATATATATTTTCTGCAGTCACATTTATTTACTAATGAATGCACAGTTAAAAGTGAAAATAAAAAAAATAAAATTAGTGTCGTGATATGTAAATAGCTGCTAATCAAACTTAGTACTCATTATTCGAAAAAAAGTTGTAGAGAGAGGTTTGCTTTTGACGGTGAGACAAGGAAAGCAAAAGATTTGATGGGTGGTTTTGTTGTTTTGTGCACGTCTAATTGTTTTCATCGAAATTGAAACTTGCTTGTGGTCAAAGGATGTCTCTGCCTGAACTTTACAACGCGGTTAATAATAGGGTTGAAACTTGTAACTCGTGCATTTTTCTTCCACAGAACAATCATCAAACGAGACTCTTTTTAAACTCACATAAAAATTGATTCGTAAACTTTCTCGTTACTCAAAGTTGATATGAATAAGTAGGTGTGTCTTTAAATTGTAAGCAGTCTTCTGTTGATATTCTCGATGTGGTGACAACATTAAAAAAAATGTTTTTATCGCTTAACGACGTTGTTATAGAAATTAATCAGCTTATAACAGAAGCTATGTTGAGACACGGTCAAAGTTAAAGGGGTATCTATCGAAAACTCTAGTCAAATCCTTCGAACCAACGGACAAAATTATTAGACCCGAACTGCACGCTTCGTAGTTTTTGCTGCCAATTGTCAATTTGTCATCGCAAAAATTCAGAGAAAAATAATCTCAACAGTGATCACACTTTGTGTTTTGACCGGAACTGTCACATAAGGGGCATGTGAGTCATTTCATATATGTGTTTGGTATGTGGAAAACTGGTTCTATTTTGTTACAGAGTAATGTCTATGGTCCCCTCCCATGGCACGAGAAATTAAATCGTGTTATGATGATTTCGAGGATAATTATGATGAAATGGTCCATCTTAAGTGAAAGATGATGATGGTATGGTATCACTGATTTGGTCCCACTGTTACTACAGTCTACAGCATAACTTTCTTTTGGTTCTGCACAACTTCAATTAATAGCATTAAACCGTACATAACACTAAAAGAAGATCTTGTGATTAATTATTGAACCGATTGTTGCATCGCTTCTGCAATTATTATGAAGTACAAGTACAACTAAACTAGAGGGTTTGATGGGGGAGTTCTGTGTGTTGTTTTGGCAGGAAGAGCATGATCATATCAGAGCCAAAAAGAGTCACCCAGAGGAACCACTGGAGTGGACGGATTACAAGTCAATGGCGTTTACTCAATGCGTAAGATTATTTTAACTCTTATTCAGCTGCATCAAAAACTAATCACAGATACAAAATGCACAAACAGGTTCTATTCTATCAAGTTTTTCATTATTAATATTATCATTATTAATCTTGTGCACAATATAGGTTGTGAATGAGACTTTGAGGGTTGCAAACATTATTGGTGGAATATTTAGAAGAGCAATGACAGACATAAACATAAAAGGTATCAACCAACTACTAAGTACTAATTACCAGTTATAATTACAGAGAAATTAGATATCATATCACAATTTAATTCCTCCCTTGTAACAAAAATAGGTTACACTATTCCAAAGGGATGGAGGGTCTTTGCTTCATTTCGTGCTGTACATCTAAACCCTGATCACTACAAAGATGCGCGAACCTTCAATCCATGGAGATGGCAGGTCTTTCTCTCTCCCTCTCTCTCTCTCTATATACACACACACATATATCATAATTCATTGCTGTGTGTTGAATCAGCCTTAGTATCAGTTGCTTGGTTATGTATAAAAATGCAGAGTAAATCAGAAGCAACAAGCCCTGGGAATGTATATACCCCTTTTGGAGGAGGGCCACGTCTTTGCCCTGGTTATGAACTTGCCAGAGTGGTTCTCTCTGTGTTCCTTCACCGTATTGTAACCCGTTACAGGTACTGCAGCAAACCAAAGTATCAATCACTATTAGCAGACTTTAACGTTGTAAAGTTTAATTTTTTTTTTATGTTTGTAAACCAGACATTAGTTTTAAATGGTATTGATATGTTTTTTGTTTTTGTTATTTCCCTTTTATGGCAGTTGGTTTCCTGCAGAAGAAGACAAGTTGGTGTTTTTCCCAACCACTAGGACGCAGAAGAGGTATCCTATCATAGTGAAGCGTAGAGAGGAGTGGAAAAGGAAGGCCAAAGAAGAAGAATGAGAGATTGTAGATTAGTTTAATGTCCATTGTATTAAGCAATAATGTTAGCAGTTTATAGATCATTTATTTTTAGGGAGGGATGTGTAAGTTCAAAACCCTCATCATCCTAATATAACACTTCAGCTAAATCCACCTCTGTATATATCATCCATCTTAAATCTTGATTATCCCTATAAAAAATCCTTTCACTTGTAGTATAATAAATTACTAATAAATTACTATTAGGAACAAAACCATGGAGTAAGTGTTTTTTATCGAATCAGATTCTTTACTGATTTATTTTACTAGTTTGCATTAAAAATATATTGTGTTAGTATTTTAAATATCTTTTTAATATATTTTAAAATATCAAAATTAGTGATAATCAATGTATTATGAAGACACTATAGAAGAATAGCACAAAAAATTCAACAGAGAATCCAAATTACTTTTTATGTTATCTTTCATCTATTATGTGTTAACAATTTTCGGTAATACACTTTATTTTAGATATATTATCTAACAATTTTCTATAATAATTTAGTAACGTAAGTGAGCTAATAAAATTTTGCTTTAAATACCTTTTTGGTTCTCATTTTCGTAGTATTTGTTGCAAATGGTCCTCATTTTGACATAATGTTTAAAATGGTCATCATTTTTACCCAATGTTTAAAATGATCCTCATTTTCGCAATTCGTATTTTATTTGGTCCTTTTCTGTAACGTCGTTGAAATCATTAACGGAGCATTGTACAGGTAACACGGTTTGTATTAGGGTGTGTTACGTGTACTGTACAGGTGTGAGTAATTAGATATTTGGGGATAAATAAGTGAGCTAGGGTTTTTGTAAGGAATGTTTGGGCAGTTGGTGAGTTTTGACAATCTTGTTCCTTCATTCCCAATTGGTGTTGCTGCAATCTTCTTCTTCCTGCAATCCCATTATATAGGTATGTTACGGTCCCAATCTTCTTCCTTTATCTCTGGTTGTAATCGTTGGAGGCAACCGTGTTGTATCACTTAGTGCACTGTTGGTGGTTCAACAAGAAATGGATTAACCCCGATTTGTAGCTACGGAAAGATGACAATTTTGAGGATGACAAGAATTCCAAAGAATATTGGTATATTGGTAGAAAATTTTGGGTACAATCTGTTTTTATTTTTGTGTTAATAATAAATTGGTTTTAATTTTTGGCTTATTAATTTACAGAGTGGAATGGTGTTCCAATCATGTGGGCTGCAACTTTTTCAAATAGTGGTGTTGATGAAAAGGATGTCATCATCATGACACAAATGAGGCAGATTAATGATTTGAAGAAATCATTGAAGATTGCTGAGAAGAGATTGCAATTAGTAATAGGGTTCACTTGTGCTTGTGTTGTTATTGTATTATTCGTCATGTTATTGTGTGTAATCTTTTAAAGTTCAATCTGTTTTGTACTATTCTTAAATGAAAAAATGAATTAGTTTGATTATGTTGATATTAGTTCCAACATTTTCAAAATGACATTTTGATCTAAGCATTGAAGTAAGTGACCTTGAGAAAAATTAAATTGATCTAAGTTTGAAAGAAGTTAAATTCATAACATTAATTTATCCTCATCAAAATGCACTACATCAATGTTTAGCAAAAGTAAAATTGAACGAAAGGTAAGGAAAGTCAAAATGCAGTACATCAATAATGAATTTTATATCAGAAATTCCAAAAAATAACTAAGACGTTTGTAGCTGCTATCATGGCCTCCTCCTAATTTGTAATTTCATTCTAAACTGCTCTGCAATTTCATCCCAATCTGTAATTTCATCCTAAGCTGCAACTGCAATCCAATTATGAAATGACAAGTATTATGAAATGACAAGTATTAGCTGATTCATCTGCAAATCCGAGCTCAAGAAAGACGAAGATGAAGAAATTTCCCTAATTGCAAAATTTCCCCTAAATTAAAAAATTAAGTTAATTAGACATATGTACAGTACACATAACACATCCTAATACAAACTGTGCCACTTGTACAATGCTCTGTTAATGATTTCAACGGCATTACAGAAAAGGACCAAATAAAACACGAATCGCGAAAATGAGGATCATTTTAAACATTTGATAAAAATAATGACCATTTTAAACATTCTGTCAAAATGAGGATCATCCGCAACAAACACTACGAAATAAGTAACAAAAAGGTATTTAAACTTAAAATTTTTAAACATTGTATTGTCATACTGTTATAACAAAAACAAAATAGTGATATACAAAATAGAAAAAAGGTCAAAATATTATTAGTGAAAAAAGTTATCATAATATCATTACTCTTGATTGGGCCAACCAAGAAAAAAAAAGAGTATCCATCTGAAAAAAAAAAGACAATGTTCGGAGAAAATCATAGCAATGCAATTGCATTGTGCGGAACGATACAACAACCGTAGTGTTGTCGCGCGGTTTGTGTCGTCCCGTCGAGATAGCCTCCCATTGACGTGCTGGTGTTGGCTCCGCCGCTGAATCTCCGTTGCCACCGCGACTTCCCTCTTCTATCGCGGTTGCTGGACTTCGCTCTTCAACAGGTTAGTTGCTACTGTTGATTTAGCTGCGACGACTACTGGTGGCCAAAAATACTGAATTGAAATAAACTTTCAGACCAACATACGTATAATTTGGCCTTATTTTTCTATCAAACCAGTGCACCGGTTTTTGTTGTTTATGCAAAACCAGTCTACTTAATTAAAATTTTCAAACATACCATATTTTGTTTTTGGGTCAAACCTTTTATCACAATTTAGTGGGATTGGTTTTGCTGAAACAACAAACAATGTATGTAACTTGTCCCTGCATTTATCACTAAACAAATTGAATTTTTGGAAGGGTTTTTTTCACTTATTAAGTATAGTATTGTGTTTGAAGTGTGTACTTTGCTCAACAATTATTGGCACCCAGATAAAAAAATAGGGTAGAACCGTCAAAGATAAATGCCATCGAAGAATTAGTATTTTATACTTCAAATTGAATTAGAAATTCTTCAATTGAGATTAAGAGTTTATTTATAAATTGATTCAATTTAATGGAATGATTTTTAGCTTTTCTATTTGATTGTGAATGGAGTTTAGAATTTTCTTGCCTTCAGCGAAGGGAAATTGGTCAATCCTGTTGTACGTTTGTGAGTTCTTTGACAATGGAAGTATCCCATTGCTTACCTCTCCGCAATAAAGAGTATTATCTAACGAATCAGGTTCTGGAATACCATGCTAAATGGTTATGATTACTTTTCCATGACCGCTCATGTTTGCGATAGAGATATGAGGCAATATTAAGATTAGAATTTGATTATATAACTCACTTACTTAGTGTTATTGTCTGCTTTCTTGCTTATGGTTAAAGATTCACTTTTTCTCCAAAAATTATCAGCTACATCAACGACCATTGGCCTTTTTGAGGTAATAAAGACAAGTCGATGGAGATAACTATTGGTTTCATAGTAGTTGATGCATGATTTCATACTAGAATGAATTTGATCTTTATTCTTACTTGTCAGACATAGTTTTTCAGTGAATTGCAAACCATCAATCAAGTTGACTTTGTAGAATTTGAATTCTCCACTGTTTTTTGTACCGTAGAATTTGGATTCTGTACTTTTTCAATGTATCAATAGCAGTGCTTTCTGGACTCTGCTTTGCATGTATCGTCATATATTCCATTTTTCTCTACTTCTTTAGTCATGTTTTCTGTTTAGAAGAATGCTAGCAATTCCCTACAGTGATTTCTTACGAGTTCAATTTTGTTACAATGCTAGTATGAAGTTTTACATTGCCAATTATGATTTTTAGAAGTACCTTGTTGTCCTTGGCTAAATAGTGACGCTGCTAATAACCAACCACCATGCGATGAAATATTTGACAACATATAGTGAGCCCACTCATTTGTTATAGCTATAGTGATCAACAACAATGGCGGGGAAACTGGCAAAGGCAGCTTATGATGCAAAGATGTTGAAGCTTCTGAGAGAGTACAGTCAGGTACTGGTGGTTTCATCTGACAATGTGGGTTCAAACCAGCTTCAGGGGATACGGAGGGGACTCCATGCTGATTCAGTTGTGGTGATGGGAAAGAACTCCCTGATGAAACGCTCTATCATCTTGGATGCTCAAAAGACTGGCAACAAGGCCTTCCTTAACCTTGTCCCCCTTCTTGTGGTAACTTTTCTTCCTTGTTTTGGTGTCTCTTGTACCAGAAAATAATTTTGATAATAATAGTAAAGGGAAGCAATTTCATTAAATTTTGAAGACAGTTTTAATGTTTAAGTTTGTTTCATTAATCAGGGAAATGTGGCATTAATTTTCACCAAAGGTGACATAAGGGAGGTCAGCGAACAGATTTCCAAGCACAAGGTCAAGTAACATGTTATGTTTATTCTATGTTCAATAATGTTCTAAATTACTGCTATGTAAGTGTGAGGTATCTCTGTGTGTAATAAGCTGAAAAGGAATGTTTGTTATAGTAGTTTAATCCTTTTTCAATCTTTCCACAGTATCTATGTTTAAGTAATGGCAACTTTTTACCGCACAGCTGATGGTTAAGCTCATGTAAACAATTTACATACACATACACATTAAAAGAGAGAAAAATTGCGTTAAGTGTATACATCTCTTGGGAGTTACCCTTTAGTCTTGTATTGCAGTCGATGCAAGAAAATATCTCTGGAGAAGAAAAAACTGAGAACCCTATCCTGGTATGGCACACCTGCGATTCTTTTTGCCATTTTCCTGTGTTGATTGTCTAAGTGAGATTATCAATCACAATTTAGGTTATTTGCTTAGGAGTCATGTAGGAGAGAAGCCATGTTATTACAGATTAGTTTTGTATGTTGCCAAGTTCACATACTAGGATTCTGTTAGTTGGTTCACCAGAAAGAGTCTTTCATTACATTGCATCACCGAAGATGTATATTTTTAAAACTGTTCGTTCTTGAATGTATAATCATTCGTTTTTAATTTCCTTCAGTCTCATTCAGTTTCGGAATATGGGAAACAGAGGGTGAGACAGATAAAAAAGCATGGATCTTCTGTCATTGCTAACCACTTCTACTGTTTTCAAGTTGGATGAGTTTGCTTCATGCTGCAGTAAATAAACTTTTTATTAATGTTCAATATACCCAAAATTTTGATGTGAGTGTGCCATGCTTTGCATTAGGATTAAACATTATGTTAAATAATCTTTTATTTAGTACTTGGTAGCATGATGGAGATCTCAGATATTTTTTTCTCTTTATTTGAGTAACCTTCTGACATAATCACATTAATATTAGTCATTTGCACATTTGGAAGATTTGCTTCTTTATCAAGGAACCTATTAGAAGGCTTCCTGATCAAAAGCCTCATATTTCTGCAGGTTGTTCAACCGATTCTAATGTGCCCGAAGTATATGTCACATGACACATACCACAATTGTTCCTATATGCAATCTGGACAGTTACCTTTGGGCCTCACATGTTGTAATCAGCAACAGTCATCGCAGGTTTCTGAGCCTTTTCTTGTATGCTCAAAATTCCAGCCACACCAACATTGTTTCATGATGAGATCAAGACAGTTCTTGATGACAAGTATATGGTCTCCTCTTCTCCTTTTGGCTGGAAACTTGTGACTTCGACGAAGTATTCTGATTTGATTCACATGGTTTGTATTACTCCTTTCTTTGTGCGTTGTTGGCTTTCAAACTCTATTTAGTTGTATTCTCCCATTTCAGGGGATGATGGAAAATGAAATGATTTTGACCAGGGTTTCAATTTGATTACTGAGATTTCTGGTTCGTGGAGTTTTAGTTTATCTTCTTTTTGAATAAGAATATGACAACATATTTGTTATCTTCATGCTATTTAATTTATCTCGTAAGTACAGCTTTTTGTGACTGTCTATAAGCGTCACTATTTTCACAATTTCAGAATCTCTTAATTTTTAGTGTGTTGATTTCTCAGTACGATTTCATCCTCGAAGTCAGATATGTTATAAAATTTATATGTAGATGGATTAGACCATTTTAATTATTACATCGATTTCATTAACAGTGATACATTTTATTACATTAAACGAATAATAAAATATACAAAGGTGTATATATATATAGCTTTATTTCATTATTTACGTGTTACCTTCCATCTTTAAATTTATATATGTAAATTTATACAAAAATATCTATGTGTAAAGTAGACATAGTGATTAGAAATGTTCATGATCCGTACTCATATATTCTCAATTCATCCTCTTGGATTTTCTGGTGTTTTTTTTATTTTATTTGATGATTACTAAAATTTTTCATATTTTGTGGAAATATTTCTATAAATTCATTATAAAAGTTTGCAAGAAAATTTATTTCTTATAATTCTTTTTACGAATTTTGATTGATAAGAAATTTATTTGTACGTGATTAGTTACCGTAAAATTTTAAAATTTAAAGAAAATTGCTTGTAAACTTTCTTATGAACAAATCCATGGCAAGCTTCCGTGAAAAAAATATTCATGATGATGTTTTTAGTGAAAAAATTAATTTAAACAGCGAAGTTACTTTTTCTTTCAAATTTTTATAAGTAATTTTCTTATCATTTTAAATTTGCAAGTGATTTCTTGTAAAAAGAAATTCTTACTAAATTTTCCTGTAAAATTTAATTTATGAGTATATTTTTTCATTAAAATTTTTACAAAAGAATCTACAAAAAAATACATAATAAAATTTTTAAAATATATAATTTTTATTTTTTTGTTATTTTAAATAACAAAACAATTTATAAATGACTCATATCTAATTATTTTTATATTTCACTACTCAACTAAATCGTCCTCAATTTTAATATTTATTATTGGTTTAATTAATTGCATAGTACTCAGTTTGGGACTAGTGTGTCAAATAGGTACTCGGTTTTAAAAAAATGTCAATTGCATCCCAACTTTTGAAAATTGCTTCAATTAGGTACCTTTCAGACAGAGTTGACTAACGCCGTTAGTCAACGTGCCACGTGTCAATCTGTGATTTTTTTGATTTTTTAAAAAAAAATTATTTATTTTTTAATTTTTAATTTTTTTTTAAAAAAAATTAAAAATACCACGTGTCAAGTCCCTGTGTGTGACACGTGGCATTGTCAGTGCCACGTGGCATTAATGCCACGTGTCAGTGTCACTATCAGATGCCATTGTGATGATTTCGATTTAGTCCCTATTTATGTTTTTTCGTTTCAATTTAATACCTACTTATGTGTATTTGATTCAATTTTGACCTAATAATTTTTAATAATTAAAATATTTTTTAATAAAATTAAAAGTAATTAAGTATAAAAGTTTTAAAAAAATTAAGTATTTGATATTTATAT
>Ga0209589_1010485_pt1 | contig 13488 bp, 10 predicted proteins | sample CowpeawhiteBW_FD_187525 | JGI IMG/M metagenome (GOLD analysis project Ga0209589, IMG submission 187525) | Root nodule microbial communities of legume samples collected from California USA - Cow pea white BW (SPAdes) (version 2) | ecosystem: Host-associated > Plants > Roots > Nodule | place: USA...
GGGCAACAAAAAATCAGTCACAACCAACAGCATTGGAACACAAAAAGTAGCATCTTATTATATTACAACTATCTTTCTCAACTTTCTCTCCCAAAGTGTCAATACATCAACATGGGTTTTCGGTTACCTGGTATCAAAAAGGCAACCCTGGCTGCAATACAAGGATCTTCAAAAGTCTTGCATGTGTGCCAAAGGGCTGCCTTGCAGTCTATGTGGGAGAGAAAATGAAATGGTTTGTGATCACGGTATCATACTTGAACCAACCTTCATTTCAAGATTTGTTGATACATTTTGGGTGATGAATTATATGGCAACAATAGTGAGAGATCATACATGTACTTTATTTCAATTGGATTCTGTTTGAAAGATGGAACTTGTGCTATCTTCTATAACATGTCATATTGGTCCCATGATTCACAGCATTTTCCCCTCAATCATTCAAGTATCAAAGGATTCTTACAAACTTTTCATCTCTCTCTATATATGTACATCGATGGCTACAAGTATTTAAGGCAACGAAAAATCAGTCACAACCAACAGCATTTGAACACAAAAAGTAGCATCTTATTATATTACAACCATCTTTTCTCAACTTTCTCTTCCAAAGTGTCAATACATCAAAATGGGTTTTCGGTTACATGGTATCAGAAAGGCAACCCTGGCTGCAATACAAGGATCTTCAAAAGTCTTGCATGTGTGCCAAAGGGCTGCCTTGCAGTCTATGTGGGAGAGAAAATGAAACGGTTTGTGATCCCGGTATCATACTTGAACCGTCTTAATACTATGAAGATGAAACTGAATTAGATGTATACTAATTTTGACACATTTTTGTATCAGTTTATTATCTTGAACATGTTCTCTCTCAAGGTTTTTGTTATCTTACTTGAGCAACTGTATAAAAATGTTCATCTGAATGAGATATTTGGTACATGAACCTTGGTCTCACACATTTTCTCTTCATGTATCAAGTTGAGTCAGGGATACTGCGCTTTTAAATTGGTTACAATTTATGATAAATCAAATTCTATGATTCCAGTGAATAAGAAGTCAAAGACTCAATTAATAAGTGTTTGCTAACACTAAACGTAGTTACTCAAGTCAAAACATGTATGAAAAACAATTCCTCCTGATAAGTTACTCTGCTTAAATTCAAAAGGAATGCACCGCGATAAAGAAAAATTGATATCAATGGTGACTTAAATATGAAATCTCACTTCCAATACGAAGAAATTACCTGATGAAGCTTTCAAAAATCATAGACCGAAAATCGTGTGAACAAGTTTCCAGAAACTTCAGACAAACAGACGAAAAAAGAGAAGACGCACGATAACATAGATCATACAAAGACCAGAGAAAAACAAGAGTATATTTGTATATTTCTAACCCTGTAGAATTATAAAGACGCAGAAGGATGACAAATGGTTCAAATCAACAATCAAAGCATGGGAAATTTCGATTACTTATCAGGTATGTTCTTTTCACTTCACAGACCACCAATCGAATCCCCTTTGAAATCGTTAGGGCTTGCAAACTTGCGCAAAGAAGCAACCTTTTACTATGACAATCTCGCATTTGCAATCGAATGAATTCACATTGAGTTGTACCATCTTCGAGCGGCTACAACGAAGAACTGGGCATGAGAAACCTTGAATGGATTTCGGTTTTCTCCCTTCACAATTTAGGGCTTTGGGCTCTATTAGGGTTCTTGCAATATTTCTTGTTATTCTTTCATATCACATTTGGGTGAGGAACAAAGAGGAAAAGAAACAAGAACGCGATCGGGTAGATTGGTGGTTATAGACGAGAGTAAGGAGAAGAATGTTGAATGTTGTGTTAGAGTTGGAGAAATCAAAAATGGAAAAGAGAGGATTTGAGAAACAAGAGAGTTTGAGAAACAAGAATAATCTGAGTGAGGAGGGAATTAGAAAATCAAAACTTTATAGGGGAATAAAAGTGTTCCCGCCCAATTCTTTTTTACTAAGAGAGAAACGAAAAATTTTAGAAACAGGAATTCTTTTTTTTAAAATTACTCATTTATATCAATACTATTATGTATCAATTAATTACAAAATGTTAGAACTATTAATCTACCGATTAATTCTTGTTCTTTATACATTTAGTTATTAAATTACTTTTTATATAAATAACAAATATATTGCATATACCAATCTATAATATATAATAAAAATTACTTTCTATATAAATAACAACTATATTGTATATACGAATCTATAATTTATAATAAAGATTAAAAAACTGGTTTAAAATTTTATAAAATATTTTGTAACTCATTACTATATTAAACATATTTTATAAAATCATATTTATTTTAGTCGTTAAATCGGTACTAAAACATTATATATTAAATCATATTTTAGTGAATAAAAAATATTAGTAGCTAATTAATACATTAAAAGTATTTTATAAACAAATAATTAACACTGTAGTTTCGACCTAAGATTTATCTCATTTTACCCGTTACTGTAACTTCTAATTAGCTTGATTGACCTCTATTTTTTTAAGTAGTACTAGAAGTTTAGAGTTTACAGCTTAGTTGTGGATGATATATATTAAAATGATATTATTATTATAGTTAGACTCTCATTTTATTTTTTTTATTATAGGATCATGTTTCAATTACTTGAATTTATTTTGTTCGTTTTATTGTTGATTTATCATTATATCGGAATAATTAGTTAAAAAAAAATAGTTACTATTATTATTATATATTATTATTACGAGTAAAAAACAATTAGAAAAATTATTAACTATAATATGAAAAATTTAATACTTAAATTAGTAGTGAAATTATTAGTATTACTATTATGTTTTGTTGTTATGAAAATTATTAACATTATTAATAGTAAAATTATTACGTTGTTATTATTATTATTATTATTATTATTATTATTATTATTATTATTATTATTATTATTATTATTATTATTATTATTATTATTATTATTATTATTATTATTAATATATAATACATTAATATTATGATTATATATGATTGTTGTTATTATTAAATTTGTTGATAATATTAGTAGTAGTAAAAATAATAGTATGGCATTACTTATAATATCGATATATAATATATTAATCTTTTTATATATCATAGAAAAAGAAACTAGAAAAATTTATTATTATTAATAACATTATTATTATTAGTTTTATTATTATTATTTATTGTTATTAGTACTATACTTGTCATAAATAATATTAGTATTATTGCTATTATTTCAATTGTGAAACAATATTATATTGTAATTACTTACATTTTTATTATTTGGATGGTAGAATTTAGATACACATTTTATTTTTATGTACTACGAGATTATATTTTAATTATTTATATTTTTATTTGCTTTGTTGTTGGCTTGTCTTTATATTTGAGTAATTAGTTGAATCCAAACAAGTAGTTACTAAAATTAGTAAAATAATAAAAATAAAATGTAATTTTTTTATTATAAATAATCATTTAAATTTAAAAAATAATAATTAGTATTAGTATTAATATTAATATAATTATTATTATTATTTTTATTTTTATTTTTATTTTAAATAATATTACTGTTATTATTATTATATTAATATCAATCTTAATGTTATTATTTGAATTTGTAATATTTAGATACATGTTTTATTTTTATTTACTACGGATTATATATTAATTACTTGCATTTTTATTTGTTTTATGGTTCATTTTTAATATCAATCTTAGTGTTCATTTTTATGGTTTTATAGTTAAGTCCAATCAAACCTGATATGTTTGTATTTTCAGAAGCACTGTTGTTGTATTTAATTTGTTTGTTCTGTTGTCTGATTTTTTATCTGCAACAACAAAAAATTCACTAATACAGAAGAACACTTTATAAAGAAGTGTTACCAAATTACACCTCTTTGCTCAAGCTGTTTTCAAAATACATTAGTAGAATGAGATGTTACAAACTTACATGAATGTTTATTACAAACTTACATGAGATATAGCACCAACTTCCTTGTAAGCTTTGCATTTTAGACAATGATTTTGCTCCAGAACAGAACATGCAATGCTTTGAAAGATAACAATTGAAGAAGAAACAAAAAGATAAATAAGTTGATCTATGTTTATACAAACGAATAAGTTAAAATCAAAATAATAAATAATAAATTACATATCTATAATCTCTTATTTGTCAAAGAATTTCAAAAATTTATTTGTACACAACGTTTTTAATTGTGTTTGTGACATTTCCATCTTCATCCAGTATAAGTATTTTCAATCCTCTTTTGATTTTTACTCTAGAAATAACAACTCCTTTAGACTTTAGTCTGTTGCTTCTTTTCATATGCAAATGGGTTTCCATTTTCTTGGTCTTCAAAGGTGCGCTAATATTCAAAACATTACCGTTTATGTTGCACAAAACCAAAAGGGTGCTTAAAAATGAAATTTACTAACAGTGTTTATTGCAATTTTCGCTATATAATGCCCATGAAATTAAAGAGGTTACGTGAATGATTGTCTATATTCTTCGGCAGACTAAAAAAATTCACATATTGTTTTGCTTATGTAGTGTAATTCAAGAGAACAATGAAGTGTTTTTTATCCTGTAAGCAACCTTCTAATGTTGTTGTACTGTCTAACTGCTGAGACAAATGAACTGTGTGAATGATAAAAAAAAATACTTACAAATTGAATTTATTACCATTACTAAAATATTGATAAGAATAGTGACATGCTACCCTGGGAACATGACTATTTTAAATGTATCTCAGAATTTATTTTAATCTCCAAAAGTGTGAGATTGTAAGAATACGGAAAGACCCGTACTATCCACAATAACATGTTACATTTATCCTTGAGAAAGTCCTACAAGGCAACACCATATGCCCCTGTCTCTCTATTGGTCCCATGATTCATATCTGATAGCTTTCCCCTTCAATTATTTAAGTAGACAACAATTTCAAAGAATTCTTTCATCTCTATTTATATTCAAGCCTGCAAGCATTAAGCACAACAAAAATCATTCAATTCCCAAAGCATTTGAAGTTCAAAAGCTTGCATCTTACAGAATCTTTTTTCCATTTGTCCCAAGTCTCAACACTTACAACAATGGGTTTTCGTTTACCTGGTATGAGAAAGGCATCGTTTACTACAAACCAAGCATCTTCCAAGGGTGCGGATGTGGCAAAGGGCTACCTTGCAGTGTATGTTGGAGAGAAAATGAAGCGGTATCATACTTGAACCAACCATCATTTCAAGACTTGTTGAATCAAGCAGTGGAAGAATTTGGCTATGACCACCCAATGGGTGGTCTAACGATTCCTTGCAGAGAAGATGTGTTCTTGGATATCACTTCTCGCTTGATGAGTTACTAATCCATGAAGAGTAGATTAATGTAAATGTATAGACACAATTTTTGTAGCATACTTTCTTGCTTTGAAAATACTGTCTCCATTTTTTTTTTACATCTTGGGTTAGTACAGAAAATGTTATATGAGAATTTTCGTACATGAAGAGTTTTCTCGCATATTTTCTTCATCTGGCATTCTGATCTAATTCTGATCTACAGAGTTGTCGAATAAGAGATTAGGTAGCTGTCTCTAACCAAATAATTCTTAATGTATCAGATTTAAGTTCAGCTATTATCTCTACATTTTATAATTAAGTTCAATAAAAATAATAATTACATTGTAAGAGAGAGGAAGAAGATAAGTTTTAGAAAACATCATCGATGCAATACAGAGAAAAACCGATTGAAATTATAAGTTAGTCAATTAAGTATCTTACTCCTGGAATGGGGGATTCCTTCCCAAGTTTGTTATCTGGGATCTCATGATGATGCAAGGACAAACAATTGCCCTACTTTTTTGTCGGGTTAAATTGAGTAAAGAAAATGGAATAAAAAGTGAGGAACAACAAAACTTAATTTTAAGTCCATTATATGAACTGTCTTGGCTGGGGCAAAATCCTCTAGTGTGTATAAAAACTTAAAAACTTTTGAAACTCGTTCTGAAGAAATCGATGCTCTGCCTTGGCAAATTACTAACATGTCTGCTCCCTCTGCCTTATCTTGGTTGCGAAGCACTTGGTTTACTTATGTTGTGAAATATGAGAATAGTCGAGTCTTTTTAGTGTTGTATGTCTTTCTAATTGCTGGGAGAAGTAAACATTGAAATGGAAAAACACATAGAAACTTAGTACATGAATTCATCATCATTACTCAAAATTTGGTAATAATAGTTACAAGTTCGAGAAGTTGCCTATTGTACAAATTGTCTCTAAAAAGCTATGTCAGTCTCCTAAAGTGAGATCCATTGTCCATTAATTGAAGAAGGAAATTGTATGTTTGAAGACTTCTTCACTGCAAGGAATTGTAAGGCCTCCCATGGGATGATCATATCCAAACTCTTCCTCAGCTTGACTCAGTAAGTCTTGGAATGATGGTCGGTTCAAGTAAGAGATGGGAATCACAAAACGATTTTGTTTCTCTCCAACATACACGGCAAAGTAGCCCTTTGGTATGTTTTCTGATTTTGAAGTTGCTTGTCTTGCTGTCAATGATGCCCGTCGGATGGCAGGTAAACGGAAACCCATTATTTGAGCTTGTTTAAGGAAGAAGACCAATCTCAAAATTACAGAGAATGAATCTGGGTTTTGATGCTTGAGTATTTCGAAGGCTTGTGATGTTTTTGAAGGTATAGGGTAGTGTATATATAGATGTTAAAAGAAGTAGAGCATAATGATAAGATATCGTGTGGTGTTGTCTGCAGTACTTCTATGAAGCATAAAGTAGGGTGCAGGCCTACTTTATGTTCATTAAGCCTCCACATGTTCCCAATGAGACGTTGCTAAGTGAAGGCCTAATTATGTTCATGGATTAATTGGTATTCCATGTTTTGTAAAACATGCTTTCAACATGTTTTCTTCACGTTACCTAATGTTGAATTACAGCTGGATAGATAAAATTATGAGATAAAGGACAGTGAGAGATCATAGACCATTATATTCATGAGATGTGATATCATAAGTCTAATCTATTTCAAGTGGATTGGCTTGGGATAGTGTACTATCAACTATAACATCTCCCATTAATCCCTAAGAAACACTTCTAAGACAACACCATGTGTCCTTTCTCTCATATCGGTCACATGACTCTTATCTCAGCCATCCACCCTTAATCATTCAAGTATCCAACGATATCCTACAAAACTTTTTATCTCTATATATATTCTCATGGCTGCAAGCATTTAGGACAACTAAATCATTCACATTCTATAGCATTTTGACTGCAAAAACTAGCATCCTATTTACAACTCTCATTTCTCAACTCTCTTCTCAAGTATCATCGATATATAAAACATGGGTTTTCGTTTACCTGGCATCAAAAAGGCATCCCTTCCAGCAATCCAAGCATCTTCAAAAGCTGTGGACGTGCCAAAGGGTTACCTTGTAGTCTATGTTGGAGATAAAATGAAGCGGTTTATTGTCCCTGTATCTTACTTGAACCAACCTTCATTTCAAGATTTGTTGAGTCAAAGTGAGGAAGAATTTGGGTATGACCATCCAATGGGTGGTCTCACTATTCCTTGCAGAGAAGATATGTTCTTGGATATCACTTCTCGCTTGATAAAGTGCTAATCCATGAAGATAAAACTGATGTAAATGTATAGACACAATTTTTGTAGCATAGTTTCTTACCTTGAAAATATTCTTTCTCCATTTTTATTATATTACTTTGGACAGTACAAAAAGTGTTACGACAAGTTCCCTACATCAAGAGTGTTCTCAGATGTTTTCTTCATCTATCATTCTGATCTACATAGTCATCGAATAAGAAATTAGCTCGTTGTCTCCAACCAACTAATTCTTAATATCTCGAATTTAAATTCAGCTATTATCTCTACATTTTATAGCTAAGTTCAATGACAAAATAACTACATTATAACAGAGAGGAAAATAAGAGAGAAAAACTCATCGAAATTATAAGTCTTTGTGAAACTAAACTGCTTTGATTTCATCTCGCTTTAAGATTTTTGTGAACCATCCCTGGTCACTGATAATCTGAAATATGGCTTGACAAAAGATCAAAACCATCCACACAAGTCTATGCATACGAGGCAGGACCCAATTCATATATGTGAATCAAGCAGCAATACCATTTCACATGATGATGTAGTTGGTTTTACGGTCACAAAAGGTTGTGGAAGTGACGAATTCTCAACTAATTGAATATTCTTCAATCCTTGAACTATTTTAAGATAAAACCATCTTTTGTGGGATGAAAATTGAAATTAACTATCTTTCTCCTGGAATGGGAGATTATTGCCCCAGTTTGTAATCTGGTTTCTCAAGATTATTGCCCCATTTTTTTATTGGATAAACATTGAGAAAAGATAATGCAATAAAAAGAGAGGTTTCCCCATGAGATTTTTTAGGGGGCAGAATCACATGGTGATGGATGGGATGAAGTAATTTCTCCCTTTTTTTTTTCTTTCTTCTGTAATGTTTGTTTAACAATCCAAACAACCAAAATAAACAATCTCATCCTCTTACAAAATGAAAACTATGTTCATAGAATAATTATATATAGATAGATAGATAAAAGAATCCTTACATGATGCATATGAAATTTCTATGTCAAGGGATGTTATCCATTGAAATTAACTGAAACAACACAACTGTCTTGGCTGGGGCAAACTCTGCCAGATGTATGAAAAACTTAAAAACCTCTGAAACTCGTTCTATTGAAATTGATGCTTCTCCTTTGCCCTTTCAAAAAATACTTATATCTCTTTCCCCTCCCAGCCTTGCACTGATTGTGAAGCACTTGGGATTCTTATTTATGCTATGCAATTTTCGTGAATGAGTCTTTTTAGTGATGTATACCATTGTAATTGCCGGGAGAAGTAAACATTGAAAAGGAAAAAATAGATAGAAACTCAGAATTTTAATTCATCATCGTCACCGAAAATTTGGTAAAAATAGTTACAATTCGAGAAGATGCCTACTGTACAAAATGTCTCTAATAAGCTATGTCAGTCTCCTAAGGTTAGATCTATTGTTCACTAATTGAAATAAGAAATTGTATGTTGGAAGACATCTTCACTGCAAGGAATTGTGAGACCTCCCATGGGATGATCATATCCAAACTCTTCCTCAGCTTGATTTAGTAAGTCTTGGAATGATGGTTGGTTCAAGTAAGAGATGGGAATCACAAACCGATTTTGTTTCTCTCCAACATACACGGCAAAGTAGCCCTTTGGTATGTCTTCTGATTTTGAAGTTCCTTGTCTTGCTGTCAATGATGCCCGTCGGATTGCAGGAAAACGGAAACCCATTTTTTGAGCTTGTTTAATGAAGAACAACAATCTCAAATTTACAGAGAATAAATTTGAATTTTGATGCTTGAGGATTCCGAAGGTTTGTGTTGTTTTTGAAGGTATAGGATAGTGTATATATAGATGCTAAATGAAGGAGAGCGTAGAGAAGAGATATTGCATGGTGTGGTCTACAGTACTTGTATGAAGCATAATGTAGGGTACAGGTGTGTAACCCCACCTTGTTGAACAACGGGAAACATTAAGCCTTTGCATGTTACCAATGAGACGTGGCTAAGTGAAGGCCTAATTCTGATCATGGATTAATTGGTATTCCACGTTTTGTCAAACATGCTTTGAACATGTTTTCTCATGTTTTCTTCACGTTACCTAATGTTGAATTACAGCTGGATAGATCAAATTATAAGGTAAAGGACAGTGAGAGATCATAGGCCATTATATTCATGAGATTTGAAATCATAAGTCATCTCTATTTCAAGTGGACTGGCTTGTGATAGTGTACTATCGACTATAACACTCCCATTAATCCCTTAGAAACACTTCTAAGGCAACACCATGTGCCCTTTTGGTCCTGTCGGTCACATAACTCTTATCTCATAGCCCACCATCCTCAATCATTGAAGTACCCAAAGATATCCTACAAAATTTTTCATCTATATATACTCATGGCTGCAAGCCTTTTAGGCATCCAAAATCGTTCACATCCTAAAGCATTTTAGCTCCAAAAACAAATATTTACAACTATCTTTTCTCAACTTTCTCTTCCCAAGTATCATCATATAAAACATGGGTTTTCGTTTACTCGGTATCAGAAAGGCATCTTCAAAAGCTGTGGATGTGCCAAAGGGTTACATTGCAGTCTATGTTGGAGATCAAAGGAAGCGGTTTATGATCCCTGTATCATACTTGAACCAACCTTCATTTCAAGATCTTTTGAGTCAAGCTGAGGAAGAATTTGGCTATGACCATCCAACTGGTGGTCTCACAATTCCTTGTGGAGAAGATGTGTTCTCAGATATCACTTCTCGCTTCAATAGCTGCTAACTGCATGAAGATGGAACTGACTTAGATGTAGCCATATACTTGACACATTTTTGTATCATAGTTTCTTACCTTGAGAACATTTCCTTCTCCACATTTTTTGATGTCTGAATTTGTAAATGAAATTTAATCTGAATGAGAAATTTTGGGAACACCAACCTCTTTCACGTTTTATTCTCTCATAATGTATATATGATGAAAATATGATGTCTTTAAAAATGGCAAGTGTATGATGCATAAAATAAATCAACTAAGAACCTAATTTCTTTATCTGCTCTGCAACAACCAACAACAAAAAAATGACTGATACAAATGAGCACTTTATAACAAAGTGTTACCAAATTACACCTCTTCGTTCAAGCTATTTTCAATTATAACAATTGAAGAAGCAAAGATATAAAAAAGTTAATCTATGTTTATACAAATGAATCAGTTAAAATAAGAATAAAAAATAATCAATTACATACCTATAATGTCTTATTTGTTAAACATCTTCAAAAATTGCTATGTACACAACGTTTTTCTTTGTTTTGGAACCTGTTTTCAAATGGTTGTATGACTTCAAAAGTGCAGGATATAAACAAAATAAAAATAAATCTTTGATATAAGAAGAATTAGGTAAAAAACAAAAGACTCACAAAACTCCAACTCAATTAATGGCTGCCTCTTTATAACAATTTGAATAGTTTATCATTGTCAAGTTCGAGTCAAAAACATATATATAGTACAAAATATCTATTTCAACTTAGTTAACTCCAATCAAACCTGATATGTTGGTACTTTCAGAAGCATACTGAAAATATGATGAAAATAAGATATCTTTAAAGAAATGGCAAGTGTATGATACCTAAAATAAATCAATTAAGAACCTAATAAAAAACATACTATTGTTGCTTTGAGAAGCATTGTTGCTTTATGTCATTTGTTCTTCTGTTGTCTTTTTTTTTTTATCTGCAACAACCAACAATAAACAAATGACCGATAAAAATGAGCACTTTATAACGAAGTGTTACCAAATTACACCTCTTTGTTCAAGCTGTTTTCAATGATAACAATTGAAGAATAAGCAAAGATATAAAAAAGTTAATCTATGTTTATACAAATGAATCAGTTAAAATAAGAATAAAAAATAATCAATTACATACCTATAATGTCTTATTTGTTAAACATCTTCAAAAATTGCTTTGTACACAACGTTTTTCTATGTTTTGGAACCTATTTTCAAATGGTTGTATGCTTCAAAAGTGCAAGATATAAACAGAATAAAAATAAATCTTTGATATAAGAAGAATTAGGGAATAAACAAAAGACTCACTAAACTCCAATTCAATTAACGACTGCCTCTGTATAACAATTTGAATAGTTTATCATTGTCAAGTTTGAGTCAAAAACATATACATAGTAAAAAATTTCAATTTCAACTTAGTTAAGTCCAATCAAACCTGATATGTTGGTACTTTCACAAACATTGTTGTTGTGTTTAATTTATTTGTTCTGTTGTCTTATGTTTTATCTGCAACGAAAAATTCACTAATATAGAAGAACACTTTATAAAGAAATGTTATCAAATTACACCTCTTTGCTCAAGCTGTTTTCAAAATACATTTGTAGAATGAGATGTTACTAACTTACATGAATGTTTATTACAAACTTACATGAGATGTAGCACCAACTTTCTTGTAAGCCTTGCATCTTAGACAATGATTTTGCTCCAGTCCAAAACATGCAATGCTTTGAAAGATAACAATTGAAGAAGAAGCAAAAAGATAAATAAGTTAATCTATGTTTATACAAACGAAAGTTAAAATCGAATCAAAAATAATAAAATACATACCTATAATCTCTTCTTTGTCAAAGAGTTTCAAAAAATTCTTTGTACACAACATTTTTAGTTGTGTTCATGACATTTCCATCTTTATGCAGTATAAGTATTTTCAATCCTCTTTTTGTTTTTACTCTAGAAATAGCAACTCCTTTAGACTTTAGTCTGTTGCTTCTTTTGATATGCAAATGGGTTTCCATTTTCTTGGTCTTCAAAGGTGCACTAATATTCAAAACATTAGAGTTTATGTTGGACAAAACCAAAAGGGTGCTTAAAAATGAAATTTACTAGCAGTGTTTATTGCAATTTTCCCTATATAATGCCCATGAAATTAAAGTGGTTACGTGAATGATTGTCTATATTCTTCAGCAGACTAAAAAAACTCACATATGATTTTGTTTATGTAGTGTAATTCAAGAGAACAATGAAGTGTTTTTTTATCCTGTAAGCAACCTTCTAATGTTGTTGTACTGTCCAACTGCTGAGACAAATGAACTGTGTGAATGATAAAAAAAGTACTTACAAATTGAATTTATTACCATTACTAAAATATTGATAAGAATAATGACATGTTACCCAGGGAACATGCCTATTTTAATGGTATCTCAATTTATTTTCATCTCCAAAAGTGTGAGATTGTAAGAATTCGGAAAGGGCAATGCAAAACATATTTAATTGCAGCATTGTTGTATGGTGAGATCAAGCAATGGTGGAGCTCATAGATGGGGAGAATATAGATACAAGTCACGTGTGACACAGTTGAATGATATAGCTCATTCTGATAAAATAAAATTTACCATATGGAGAAGTCCACTATTACCTGTGCTATTCAAAGGGACAACACATTTTAAATATGCTTGAGGCCATGAATTTTAATTTTTTGAGTACAGAACTTAAAACTGGGCAAAAAACAGAGAAGAGAACTTTGGTTGTGAAGATAAGATACACTTATGGAGGGGAGATAAAGAGCCTACTTACAATATTCTAGGTTGCAGTAGCTTATATGCTACAAAAGGGTTTCTCTCTAATTAACAAGAGAGATGTAAATCAGCATGGACTAAACGCTACCATTCATTCTTACCTAACCATTAATCATACAACTAACTTTCCCACAACAAGGTTTATAATTAATATCAACCTGAAAAAACTTAACAAACAGAACATAATATATATATATATATATATATATATATAGTAAAATCACATTTTCTGACAGAATGTCGTGCTGTGGATTAAAAAGAACAATAAACCCTATTTTTCAGGCAAGAACCTTCTACTTCTATCTACGGTTCTAATTTCAG
>Ga0209589_1010486_pt1 | contig 13488 bp, 13 predicted proteins | sample CowpeawhiteBW_FD_187525 | JGI IMG/M metagenome (GOLD analysis project Ga0209589, IMG submission 187525) | Root nodule microbial communities of legume samples collected from California USA - Cow pea white BW (SPAdes) (version 2) | ecosystem: Host-associated > Plants > Roots > Nodule | place: USA...
GTGAGAGTAAAATAAACCCTAGAGGTTCCTGATCCTTTGTTTCTTCGTCTTTTCTTTTTCTTCTTATCAATAATGTTTTGTTTTTTTATCAACTTAGTCGTTATACTCTTTCAACATTACTGACATTTTGTCGAGACAAATAAATTTTAACTATATTATCGTAATGACTAAAAAATTCATGATACATAGATCACTCTTTAATGAATATATTAGAAATAATGTTGGCAAAATAATAATAATAATAATAATAATTATTATTATTATTATTATTGTTAAATAAATTTACAAGAGTCTCTTAAATACAATATCAATACTCTATCATCGAAAGAATCTCTTAAGAACAATCAACATGATTCACTTAAAAGTCTTGCGAACTTGAAAGAACACAACATATTGTTTTCCCTTAGCTGTAACAATCTCAAGTTTTGTTTCTTTCACTCCTTTTTGCATATCTTGAATTTTCATCTTGAATATATCTATTCTTGAATAGATATCTTGTGGAGTTTCCTGGACGTATTAAACAAGTTTTTAACCACTTTAGAAGATATTAGGACAACAAAAATAAAAAGAAAAAATAAAAACAAAAAAGATGAAGTGGTGAAAGTAATAAAAGAAAAGAGTAAACACAAAAGAAAAAAAAAATCTAACTTGACTTGAAATAATTAGTCAGTATTCAAAGCTTCGTCACAAATAAAAGTTATGGCTTACTAACCAACTCTTTTAAAATGGCTTCAGCAGCTTCTAGATCAAGAGCCTGATATATATACACACACGTAACTATAAAGCAAGAATTACACTTGAACAATAATACCAGTTTTCTATAGTATATAATTTAATGCAACATAAAAGAATATGACTCAGGGTAAAAACACTGAATTAAAAGACCAACTGCAAAATCATCTGAAATTTTATTTTTAAGTTGCATGATATTGACAGAAATAATTAGTTCCAATTTTGTAGCATTAAAGGAATTTGTCGGTTATCCAATCAGTCAACCATTAAATGCAACGATGAATTACAATTAATCGAAAATAAAAACAAAAACATGTGAGGGAAAATTGTTAACTTGATGAAACCATACCTTTTCAAAAACTCTCAAAACTCTAGGAGCTGCGATGCATTCCCAAATTGTTTGGAGAGAATTCCTTGACGTTACGATATAAGAGACATAACTCCTTCCTACAACTATAACTCATTTACCAGAATAAATTTAGGGATAGAATACCAACTCAAAAAATAAATAGAAAAAATGAAAAAAGAAATCTACTGGCATATACAAGTAATGTATTGTTATACTCTCTTATTCTTTCATTTTTCTTCTATGGATATCTAATCGGACCATCAAAGCCTAATTCCTTCTAAATTTACAGCATGTTTGGACCCACATTTAGAACATTTGACATTTACAAAAACAATATTAGTCTGTTTTTAGAAAAAAATTAAGTTTTTTCTTACATTGGAAGTGTGTCAAAAATTCCATTGCTTTGCAACTATAGTTGAAACATACAAAAATCACCAAAATGTGTTGTCTTTTTTGTGTACTAGGCCACACGTATCCAACATGATAAACAATTTTGAAAACAAGATAAATATGTCATGAGCTGGTACAAGACAAAACAAAAATGATGCATAATGTGACCAAGTAAAACATGCAGACTAGTTGAAGAAACTGTTAAGAGTGTATATAAAATGTAAAGAACAGAAAGAAGTTGAAAAAGAAGAATACCTCTGAAGAGTTGGTTGAACCAACAGGATGCGTTTCCAGTGAAGAGAAGAGAAGTTGCAGTACGAAAGGTAAAGTTAGGGTTTTTAAAGGCTGTAACCTAACTCTTTCTTCCCTCTATATGTTGGATCACCAGTGTTTATACGCGTTCTTTTTTATTTTTTTCAATACAAAATTTAAATAAATATAATAGGACAGTACATCTCTGTGTGAGTGACCTGCAGTATAACTTTTATCTTTGATTAGCGATTTTCGTTCCATACTTTTATTTTATTCATTATTTTATTTTATTCTTTTTAAATTATTCTTTTACTATTCCTTTTTTTTTAATATTTTCTAACACTATTTTGATGCATACAATCAATTAAAATTCTGTTTAATTAAAATAAGTATATAATTAAAAAATAATATTAAAATTATAATCAAATCTTTATTTAACGAAGAACTTTATAAAAAAATTCCATCAGCATCAAGTTTTCCAGTTTTTCGTTTTCTCTCCAACCCATATACGGTTAGACAACGCAGTTTCTATTCGTGTTTCATTACCTAGGATCATTTGTTGCCCATCTTGCTTAATTTTTCTTCATCTTTTTATGTATTTTCCTCATGATTATATATATAACTCATTTTTTACCATAAAATTTTTATTTTAATATTTTTACAAATTTTATATATATTTCCCTCATAGGTGATTTATCAAGTCATGATTAGAGCTGGGCATAATTAATTTAGTTGTACTGTAATACAGTTAATTGTATTGTTTTATACTAGGAATTAGTTGTATTAAAAATTGAACTATACTGAAAAAAGTTCCAAATTTTATATATAGAAATATTTGTTTTGTCATACAGACTGTGCCAGTGAATAGAAGTATTGAATTATACATTGTAAATAACTTTTATAAATAACTTTTATATATTATTAATAATAAATTATATACTTTAACAAAACATAATATCTTTAATAATTTCAGAATCTTCGTTATCTTGTGTGCATAAGAAAAACAAACAAAATTCAGATTGAAAAACTCTGCATTAATGCTACATATTTACTAACATTACATGTCATGAATCTGTAATTGCTTTGAGGCAATGGTCCTAGTTGAGTTGATTGGTTGAGAAGAGAGGCAAAGAAAAACGATTTTCAACGGAAACAAAATTCATTGAAAAGCTAAAACCTGCAGCGTCATTATGCATAAATATGGAATCTATGTAAATGACAAAATTGTTAAGTTGGAATCACTGCACAAAAACCTCTGATCGGAGACGTTGCAGAGAAATTACGAAGTTTTTACAATATGAAAACAGTGAATTGTGGTCCCATTTAAGCTCATTGGTTCACAAAAGAGGCAAAGAAAAACTGTTTTCAACAAAAACAACATTCATTAACGTATAAGTCTGCACATTGAATTCACCTTAGATATGAACAGAGCAGAGAGTAAATTACAGCTTTCAATGAAAAGAATATTGAAAGGCTGAATACTGTTGCCAATAGCCATTATGCACAAATATGAATTGGTGAGTTGGAATGAATGAAAGAGTCAGAAAAACCTTAGATTTTGCACTGTGGTTTTGTTTTTTCTTCACTAAAATTTGTTTATATACACATATTTATCAACAAATATTTTTAGTCAATAATTTAAATTCAAATTTATTAACAGAATTATTTCTAACGGTAAAATTTGTTAATAATATTGTTTTGTTGACGAGTTTATGTTTATCTACGCATGTTTTCTCTTTATCTTACTTTTGATAGGTTAGGTGTATATATTATGTTAATATTATTATTTTCCTTTTTAAAGAACTATACAAATATATTATATATTGAAAATTATTTACTTTTGTCTATACGAAATTAATTTTATTATTAAAGTAAAATAAGATTAAAGTGTTATATTGTAATTTTTCGTCAGAAGTGAATTAAAAGTAACTTACAAACATATTTATAATTTATTTCAAAAATTTCTACTATACAAACATTTCTTCTTAATACCAAAACAATATTATTTATAAAAAAATTGATTTTTTTTTTAAATTGCTTTTACAATCTCAAATGTTTCTCATTTTAAATATGTAAATATATTAGATTAAGCTAATAGACCTTTTCTTATTATTATTATTATTATTATTATTATTATTATTATTATTATTAATAATAATAATAATAATATTATTATTATTATTAAAATTACAATTTCCTCCAAATTTTATACCTGTTGAGAAAGACAACCATCATCATGTTATTATCTGGTATTTGAGTTCAGAAATTGTGGTGGATGTAATTATTGTGAAAGAGAAAAAGAAAATATATTATATAATCGTATATCAAAATTTATTTCGGTATAAATTAAAAAGAAAAAAAAATATAACTTTAATTTTGAAATAATTGACTGTAAAGTAATTCATTTAGAAAATTGACAATAAAATTTAATAAATTTACTAGTAAATATTTTATAAAGTTACACTATTAACTTAAAGGATAGTTAATTTTTTAATATAAATTTACAGTTATACAATGGATTGATTCAAAGGATGTTTTGGTTTGTCAATTTCTTTTTCTATTTCTTACATAACAATCAAATCAAAGAATAATGACTTGTAAAACTACATAATTATAATTAAAGATAAGTAAAAGATGGTAAAATGTTAATAATGCATTTGTGGTAGATTATTTGTCAACTTATCTTTAATCCGTTCGATGTTTAATTAGCGGATTAAGTGAGTCAGTTTCAAATTTATTCATATTTAAAAGAAAAAAAACTAATTTTTTTTTTCAACCTCTTGAACTTGTGGTAAACTGAAGATCATATATCGAGTCAAGTCATTCCAAACCGAAAGCTAAGACAAACCGGCCTAGACCAAAGGTCGAAAAGGCCCATTTCGAATAGGAAATTGAGACAGGCTCTCTCGGAATGAGAGTCGAGATGGGTTAACCTGGACCAAAAGTCAGGACAACTAAAAAATTGAGACATGTCAAACCATGTTGAATGTAGGAAAGGCTCAACTCAATACGACCTTGCTAGGACATAAGGTTGAGACGACCTTGCTAGGACATAATGTTAAAAACTATTTTCAACAAAAACAACATTCATTATGAACCAACATATAAGTTTGGACGTTGAAGTCACCTTAGATATGAACAAAGCACAGTGAATTGCTTCCTACAGTCCTAGTTGAGCTCATTGGTTCAGAATAGAGGCAAAGAAAAATTGTTTTCAACAAAAACAATTCATTGAAGGTACCCTTAATGGTTGAAAAAAATTACAGTTTTCAATGAGAAAAAAAGATGTTATATGTTTAAAGGCTAAATACCATTGCGAATAGCCATTATACATAAATACGAATCCAAGTGAAGCAACAATCACCAAATTGGTGAGTTGGAATGAGTGGAAAAGTTAGAAAAACCCTAGATTTTGTACAGATGTTATGTTTTTTCTTCACTAAAATTTTTCAAATATATACATATTTATCAACAAATATTTTTTGTCGATAATTTAAATTCAAATTTATCAACAAAATTAATTTTCACGGTAAAATTTGTTGATAGTGTTGTTTTATTGACGAGTTTATTTCCATGATAATGTTTTACTGATGAATTTATTCTCGTCAACAAATTTCTTATAGAGAAAAAGAAACATTTTTAGTCTTTCTTCATTTGCAATGATTACTTTTGTGATGTGAGCACGAGATGATGCAAAAGTTAATGCACATCTGGACTATGAGAATTCAATTTTGAGTTCATAAGATAGCATTTCCTTCTGTCATGTTTAATTTTGGGATAACTCTATGTATTGAATAGGGATGGCAACGGGTCGGGTCGGACACAGATAATGTCTACCTACAACCCGACCCGCAACAAAAAATTCACCCGCTACCCGCTGGTACCCGTTTAAAAAATGTCCGTGAGTATTTTAAAACCTACAGGTACCGGTAAATACCCACAAATATTTAAAAAAAATGTTTTATAATTTTTTAAAATAAAATTACAAAATAGTATAAAATTAAATATAAATCAAATTTAATTTAATCTAATAGACCTTTCAATAATAATAATAATAATAATAATAATAATAATAATAATAATTGTTCCTGCGGAGAAAAAATAAGAAATGTCAGATACAAATATCACCTTACCTCAATCAGAAATCCCTCTAGTAGGTTTGCAGATTTGCGCTTTGTCTTTTAATTCAGGTAGGAGGTCGAGGTGGGTGCACATATTTTGGTGGTTTTGATCTGGGTCGTATAGTTCTCGACGCAGAGATGGTTCGCTAATTTCTACTGGAATCATGGCCTCTGCGCCGTATACTAGGCTAAAAGGGGATTCGTTTGTTGCTGACTAAGGGGTACACCTGTAGGCCCACAAGACTTCCACTAAATCTTCTAGCCATCGACCCTTGGCGTTATGCAATCTTTTGCACAACTCCACTAGTATAAGTTTGTTGGCTGCTTCAGCTTGACCATTAGTCTACGGATGTTCAACATAGCTAGTTACATGTTTGATGTCGAGGCCAATGTAGAACTTAGCGAGTTCTTTGTCTACGAACTATCAATCGTTGTCGGTTATGCTCGTTTGTGGGACGCCATAGCAGCATATGATATCTTTCCAGACGAACTACTGGACTTGTTGAGTTGTGATGGTGGCTAACAGTTTGACTTTTATCCATTTAGTGAAGTAATCGATGGATACTATCAAAAATCTCACTTGGCCTTTTCTCGCAGTAAAGGGGCTGAGAATGTCCATTTCCCACTTTGCAAAGGGCCACGGGGAGAGTATGGGGTGGAGTTTTTCTTGCTTTTGATGGATGAGGTTGCCATGCTTCTGGCATGGTATGCACTTCTTGACAAAGGTGTGGCAGTCTGCCTCCATAGTTGGCCAAAAGTAACCGGCTCTGAGTATTCTGGTGGTAATGGTTCACGCGCCAGAGTGATATCCACATATGCCTTCATGTAGTCCTCTCATTATGTACTGGGCTTGTTCGGCTGTGATGTATTTGAGGAGTGGCTGACCGTATCCCTGCTTGTATAAGTCATCCCCTATCATCATATACCTAGCGGCTTTAGCCAGCCAGCTCTTGTCAGCGTAAGGCAAAGGGTTACCAGTTTTGAGATACTGGATGTAGGGAGTTATCCAGTTGTCGGCATGGTTCTGGTCTAGGTTTAGGTAAATGTTTGTTATGGATGGTGCAAATAATGTCTGTTGTAAGAGGGATATGTGTCAGCTTTTTAGCTTAGTGCTAGCTAGTTTAGATAATATGTCGGCCTTGACATTTTCACTTCTAGGATGTGTTGGACGCACACACGTTCAAAAGCGGATTGGATGACGTTACGGACCAGGTGATAGTATTGTAGGAGGGTAGGGTCTTTGATTTGAAATTCATCATTTAGATGCCCCACTATGAGTTTGGAATCGGTTTTGCACGTGAGTGTTTTGACGCCAACTTCGCGTGCGAGGGATAAGCCGGCTAGGATGGCTTCATATTTGGCTTGATAATTGGAGGTTTTAAAGGCGAAGTGGAGGGATTTTTCAATGAGGATGTCGTTGGGGCCTTCAAGGATGATATCGGCCCCTTTTGGGGTGTGTTGCAGGTCATTGACGAAGTCTAGAAGGCACTAAGCTTTGATGGGGTCGTGGGGTTCATAACGTATGTTAAACTCGGATAGTTCCATGGCCCAGGATGACATGCGGCCAACTAGGTCTGGCTTTTGGAGTATCTTCTGAATGGGATAATCATTTTTTATGATGATTTTGTGGTTATGGAAGTAGGGGTAGGCGTCGTGCTGCATGTACTAGGGATAGTTCCAGCTTTTCCACCATTTGGTACCTGGTTTCTAGATCATGCAAGGTTCGACTAACGAAGTATACGGGATGTTGAGTACCAGCGATGTCCTGAACTAGCATGGCACTTACAGTGTGATCTATTGCAGTATGGAGGATAGGTGGTGATGTGAGGGAGGCTTTGAGGTTTTGGAATACTTGCTCACATTCGTCGTTCAAGAGAACTTTGCGAATTTCTTGAGTAGTTGAATTATGAACTGGATTTGCTCGACTAATTTGGGTAGAAAGCGGGAGATGGCGGTCAGACGACCAATAAGGCGTTGTACTTCCTTGATATTATTGGGGCTTCGCATTTCAATGATGGCATTACATTTTTCGGGGTTTGCTTCTATGTGTGTTGTGTTAGCATGAAGCCAAGAAATTTGCCACGATCGATGCTGAAAACACATTTTTCAGGGTTGAATATGAGGTTGTACTGTCGTAATGCCAAAAATACTGTAGATAAGTCTTGAGGTGCTGGTGGTGACTTGGGGATTTAACAACCATGTCATCGACGTATACTTCAACACACTTGCCCATTATATGGATGAAGACTTTATCCATCAACCGTTGATAAGTTGCTCATGCGTTTTTTAGGCCGTAAGGCACGACCTTGTAAAAATAGTTGGTGTCATCTGTGATGAAGGCGGTCTTGTTCATGTCAGTTGTGGCCATTGGGATCTGGGTATATCCGGAGTATGCATCTAGAAAACTAAGGACCTTGTTGCCGACCGTCAACTAGTTGGTCAATATTGGGTAGAGGGTAAGCATCTTTAAGGTAAGCTTTATTGAAATTTGTATAATCGTCGCACATTCGCCATTTGCCATTTGCTTTTTTGACCAAAACCACATTAGAAAGTCAGGTGGCATAATGGGCTTCCTCGATGAAACCCGTGTTGAGTAACTTGCCAGCTTTGACTTTCGCTACTAGTCAACGTTCTTCGCCAAGCTTTCATTTGTTTTGGGAGACATATCTAGCTTCTTTATAATTAGAGAGCTTGTGGACTGCGACTTGATGGTCAATGCCGGGTAAATCAGCGGCTGACCAGGCAAAGAGGTCAGTGTTACTGATGAGGGTGGGTGTTAGTATGTCACGCTGTTCTTGTTGAAGACCGGTGCCCAACTTGAAGGTGCATCCATTAAGGAGTTCCAAAGGTACAGTGTCATCGACTAGTTCGAGACGTGCATCGCGTCCTACTCTGGGGTCCAAGTCATCCTTAGATAAGGCTTTGTCAAAGCCGAATGGGTGTTCAATGTTGTTTGTTTGGAGGACGGGTAGTTATGGACGTAGGGTGGCGATGTAGCATTCGTGCGCTTGCCGTTGGTCGTCGTGGATGGTAAGAATGTCACCAGATGGAAAGGGGAATTTCATGGCCAAGTGTGGCGTAGATATGACAACGCCTAGAATGTTGAGGGATGGTCGGCCGAGGAGAACATTGTATGATGTAGGCGTGTCCACGACAAGGAAACGGGTGTGGATTCTTTTGGTTTGACTGCCATCGCGATAAATGGTGTGGAGATCGATGTACCCGCGAGTGGAGACCTTCTCCCCGGAGAAGCCGTATATAGGTTCATCATAGGGGACCATGGTAATGGTGGAAAGCTGTAGTTTTTGTTATGTCGTTCAATATAGGATGTGAACTGAACTGCCTTGGTCGATAAGGACCTTCTTTACCACGTAGTTCTCGAGTTTGACTGTGATGACCATGGGGTCGTCCTGTTGGTGGTCGACGCCATGAGAATCATCATTTGTAAAAGTTATTGGAGGCATGTGGGTCTGTGATGGGAGTGGGTTATGTGGTTAATGGACTATAGTTGGCGGAGATGTTTCTTTCTGGTAGAAGAGTTGGACCCGCTGTTAGCAAAGTCACCAAAGATGGTGTTAATCGTGCCGCGTAGTGGGGGATCATACGGGGTAACATTAGTGCGGGCAGGTTGTGGGTCATGGCTGGTTGGTTGGGTGGGGCGTTTGTCTCGGCAAGAATCGCGTGGGGGATATTTGTGATCGGATCGTGAAGGATGTGGGTGGTCGTCTCTGCAGATGAAGCGGTGAAAATGGCCAGCACGAACCAATTCTTCTATCTTGTCTTAGAGTGTTTTGCATTTGTCTATGGTATGGCCACTGTTTCAGTGGTAGCGATAGTATATGGTCATGTCTGCGTTGGGAGGGTTAGATGTTTTACGAGGTGGTGGGATGAGGTCGGCTTGGAGAGCTTCATCAAGAAGGCGGGATCTGGGGACACTTAGGGGCGTGTACCTGGTGAAGCGCGGTTGTTTGGGTTCCCTAGGTCTGGAGTCAGGCCGTGAGGGTGGTTTAGCGGGGCTAGCAGTGGAGGGAGTGTAATCATTGCAGAACTTCGTGTGGAGGGTTTGCATCTCTTCCATGCGGATGTAATCTGCAGCGCGAAGCTTGAGTTCATGCATGGATACGGGTGGGTGTAGGTAGACATTGTTAGCGAATGGTCCGGGTTTAAGAGTGAGGGCCAAACATTGCAATATCATCTCTTGGTTTAGATGGGGTGTGCAGAGAGCGGCCTTGCTAAAGCGGTCTATGAAGGTCCGCAGCGTCTCGTCTTGTTCTTATCTGACGCCAAGGAGAGAGTGGGTTGTGGTTTGATGTGGGCGACTACCAGCGAAATGAGTAGTAAACATGTGGGAGAGGGTGTCAAAGCAGTCAATGGAATACGACGGGAGAGTAATAAACCATTCAAGGGCAGGGCCTTTGAGGGTAGTTGGAAAAGCTTTGCAGAAGACGACATCATGGGACGTATAGAGGGCGACGTGGGTTATGTGTATTGTGAGGTGCTCGTCTGGGTCGGTTTCTCCTGTATAACAATCCAGCGTGAAGGGTTCCCATTGGCAAGGAGAGGGTGTTGGTGATGGAATCAGTGAAAGGGTGGCGGTGCCTGAGTGGTTGGGGTGGTAACGGGTGAGGCGGAATGGGATGGTGGACGAAGGTAGGAAAAGTGGAGGTAAAGTTGTGAGGTGGGATATGGGTAGTGGGAAGGGTGGTAGAGGGAGTAGGTGTTGTGGTGTGTCTTGGGAGGGTGGGATGGAAGTGTGTATGATGGGTAGAGATGATGGGTGTCTGCTGAGTGGTGGTGAAGGTGTGCGGGTTAGGATTGTACTCGCTTTCTTCCTCACTTGGTTGGTAAGCTGGAGACTTGGGGGTTTCTGATGCTTCCTTGGCTTTCCCCTTCTGACTGGGTCAGCCTCAATCTTCCTCCTCAACCGTGAGTTTTCTTGCCTAAGTGCCTCAATCTCGTCAGCATTGCGCTTTCTCATATCAACGAGCTCTTGCTGCATCTTGGCTTGGCCTTCGAGGATGGCGGCTAAGTCTGGGGTGAGGGTAGTAGGCTATGCAGGACCTGCTTCGGGCTGTTTCGTGACTCTAGCTCTGCTACGAGTGGAAACCATCGTTGAAAGTGTGCGGGTTGATATGTAAGGTGTTGTTTCATGCCCTAGGGTGGGTACCAATTGTTCCTGCGGAGAACAAATAAGAGATGTCAAACACAAATATCACCTTACCTAAATCCGCAATCCCTCTAGTAGGCTTCCTCTCGGCTCGCATATGTCGTTTGCTGGTACTTCGGCTTGGACCCATGAGGGGTTACCTGCGGAGAAGACTCTGACGATCAAGTCAGCCAATAGTTGCTCAGAAAGTCAAATCTCGTGATTAAGGGATTAATGAATGTGTACCTTTAATTGCTGAGGTCCATGCGTATTTATAGTTTATTAATTACGTTTGACCTTGTCATGGGTTGGGTTATTGATTGGGTCGTAGGTGGACCTGAGCCTGGCCTAGGCCCCCTTAATTCAATGATTGTTGGTCTTAGGGGGTTTGTCTCAATGTTCTAAGGCTGGAATGGCCGACAAATGTCGTCCTGTCCTCTGAAGTAGTCGTCCTGGTCCGCTTATACTCGTTCGTGAATTCATTTGGTGACTTATTTGCGCTCTTGTGGGCTGTTAGGGGGATTTTACCTTGCGGGCTATGTAGGCGGATTTTACCTTGCGGGCTATGTAAGCGGACTTTACCGTTATAGTCATGTTAGGTCACCTAGGTGCAGTAAATAATAATAAAATAATAATAATGATAATAATAATAATAATAATATTATTATTATTATTATTACTAAATTGCAATTTTATATTGTTGAGAAAGACAAATATCATCATCTTATTATATCTTATTATCTATTATTTAGTTTAAGAAATTAGTGGTGGATGTAATTAATTTGAAAAGAGCAAAAGAAAATATATTATATAATGATATATCAAAATGTCTTTTGGTATAAATTAATATATATATATATATATATATATATATATATATATATATATATATAACTTTAATTTTGAAATAACTCACCGTAATTCATTTATAAAACTGAAAATAAAAATTATAATTTTACTAGTAAATATTTTATAAAATTACATTAACTTAAATGATAGTTACTATTTTAATATAAATTTATACATACCGGATTGATTCAAAGGATGTTTTGGTTTTTTAGTTTTTCATCTGTTTTTTACATTACAATCAAATCAAAAAAGATTGACTTGTAAAAACTACATAATTATAATTAAAGATAAGAAAAAATTGGTAAAAAGTTTTTGTGGTGGATTATGAGTGAACTTATTTTTAATTTGATTTGGAATCATTTAAGTAGTGGGTGAACTAAGTCAGGTTAAAATTGATCCACTTTTAAAAAATAGAAAAATCTATTTTTTTTCAACCTTATCTAATTTGAAATCGTGGTCAATCGAAGGTCATACATAAGTAAGGCCATTTCACACTGTCGCAACCAAAATCGCGACGGGACGACGAAGCAAAAAAATAAAATTTGTAAAAACAGAGTTTGGAGTCGCCACCATAGTTATTATAGGAAACTATGGAAAACCATAAAAAAAAGAAAGGTCAGTGAAAAACTAGAGTTTGGGTCCGGGAGTCAGTTACGCGTGGTGAAGGTATTAGCACCCCACAACGCCCGTCCTAAGACGGTACCTTTAATTAAACATGCAAAAGGATGTGGTTTTCAAAATATATAATTTTCCCAAAAAAATATAAAAGGATATACAAAAGAAACAAAAATAATTTTTTGGTTTTTTGGGCCCGACAAGGATTAATCCTCGCTCCTACGTATCTCCATTTATAATGGAGAATCAGGGTTACGTAGTTCTTTTTGAAAAATCTATTTGGAAAATTATTTGAAAATGATTTAATTTGTTTTATAATTTTGAAAATCTATTTATTTAAATTTTAGTATTATTTTAAAATTGGTGTCACGCGACGCGAGCGGCCGGATACACACTTCAAATAAATTCCTTTTTTTTCTAATCTTTTATTTTTTATTTTTTTAATCATTTATAAATTTTTAATGTTTTTTTAAAGTTATTTTAGAGTAGTTGTGGATGTCATTGCGACGTGAGCAACCAAATAGATATAAAAGAGTAAACAAAGAAAATTATATTTTATTCTTAGATTGATATATATTTTTTAGAAAAAAAAAGAACGAGAGTCTAAAATAGGTGTCATGCAACGCGAGCGATAGAACAGACACCAAAAAAATAGGAAAAAAATTAATGATTTAAAAAGAATAATAAAAAAATTGATAAAAATAAATCAAAAGAAAGAAAATGAACTAGCAATTACTTACCTTAAAAAATGTTCAATATCTCCTCACCTTTTCTCTTTTTCTTATTCTTTGCCTCCTTTTCTAAAAATTTTGTTTTATTCTAGAGAGATAAAGATGAGAGGTGTCTGTCTATGTGGGTGGCAATGAGAGAAAGAGAGAGTGTAGAAAATGTTTTTTTTTTCTTTTTTCTACCTCCTCCAATATATTTTTTTAAAGAGAGATTAAAAAGAGGTGTGTATGTGGGAGTGGTGATGGGAAAGAATTAGAGTAGTGTAGAGAATTTTTTTTCGGTATGACAAAGTGCGTATTTATACT
>Ga0209589_1010487_pt1 | contig 13488 bp, 5 predicted proteins | sample CowpeawhiteBW_FD_187525 | JGI IMG/M metagenome (GOLD analysis project Ga0209589, IMG submission 187525) | Root nodule microbial communities of legume samples collected from California USA - Cow pea white BW (SPAdes) (version 2) | ecosystem: Host-associated > Plants > Roots > Nodule | place: USA...
GTGAGCACGGAACATACGAACCTCCCCGCTCGTATCCCCACGTGAGAGTAACTTGATATGAACCTCCCCGCTCATATCATCACATGTCACACCATCCATGAACCTACCCGCTCATGGCACAGCATCCCCCGATCCAAGCATCATTGTCAGTTTAACAAAACAACACATCAAATGCAAGAACAACAGCGTTTCCGCCTGGCCCGGCCCACACGCCGCCAGGCGAAATTGCTCCAGACCGCCTGGCGGTACTCACCTCCCGCCAGGCGCCAGCGTTCTCCCAGACCCCACTGTTTTCTCGTCACCGCCTGGCAGAGCACACTGTGCCGCCAGGCGCCACTCAGTGCAGACCCTCCCACACTAAGGCTATCGCCTGGCGGCTATCAGTAGACCGCCAAGCGCCATACCAGAACTACACTTTCCTGGTTTAAGACACTCCAGTTAATCTATTTTACCATTTAAATCCCTTCCATAGGTTGCATAAGAACCCCAATCTCAACTCTCACATAGGCGAGCCTACAAATATCATATGTAAACAATTACATGTACCTTCCCTAACCGCACAACAAGATATGGGACTTCTTCCCATTTCCTCTATCCATAACTAATAACCCATTCCACAAATGATACCACTCATACCACAACATTTAGCATCTTACATACCTATTTCACGCTACAACAGCACTACCACACTTCTATACTCGTATTCAATCCTTGTTACCCAATCTTAACTATTACATCACTTCCTTAAACCACATCGTCTCCAATTCCAGATAATCACCATCACTCGTAGTATACATTTTTGTTTAACCCTGAGACTCTACATTTGGACCATTATTTTCTCTATTTAACCTTTAACTTCCCTATCCCCACACCCTATTATGCTCATACCTTCACGCTTATTCTAGTTCCTACTATTTAGTAGCATATTTATATCGTCCCTTATAGTTTCCTTAAGAATTATCTAGTACCACACACCCCCTATGTTCACCCTTCCATCCTCCACTTCTTAACTCATAAACTGGCCACTGTTACAGTCATCGCCTGGCGGCAGGTTGTAAACCGCCAGGCGGCGTATCAGTTTCTAGTTCCATCCCTCTGCTGCACTCACGAATTTCCCAATTCCCCATCAATTCAGTCCAGGTTCAAAACTTAAAAGTAACCAACCACTCATTATCCTTTTCTTTTTACTGTATTTATCCGCTCCAAATCCCAATTTCTATGATCCTCTTCTATCATGAACCCTAGACCAGATTATTAATGGGACGCTTAGATTTAAATGTGATTCACTCAATGATACCCTCACAATATAATTCGCAGGCAACACAAAACCCATGAACAATAAATTCGCAATCATACCAACACAAAAAAATCAATTTAGGACTCTTTACATCCCATTTTCCTCAGAACCACAATGAAACAGTACCCCATCCCCATGTATCGCCTGGCGGTTCGGTCTCACCGCCAGGCAGTTCAACAGCAAACCCAGAATCACAGTAATTTCTAATGTGCCGCCTAGCGGCACCTTCGTGTCCGCCAGGCGGTTTCTGGGCGAGAACCCAGAAACGTGAAACAAACTGCATAATTAGGCACAAAACTCATCCAATTCAATTCGATCAATCATAGAACAGTCAATACGAGTCAAAACAATTAAAAACAACTCCCCTTACCTGAATTCCTTGCTAAATTCGAGTAGATGTGCTTATCCTCTCACCAAACCTCCCTAGCCCTTGCTTTCCACTTCAATCTTTGCGTTTTCCAGCCCCAATACCTTACTTTATCAGTCCCAATTCTCAGAAAGTTTGTTGCTTATGAGTATCACGACCCTAAGTGCTATTTTTCCCTTCTTTTAACCTTCTCTCCCACTTCCACTCTCACTTAATTGTCCCTTAATGACTAGCACGAATTTTTAAATAAAAATGATGCAAAACTAACCAAATGCTTATTTAACCCTCTGTTTTCTAGCCCTTAAGTTGCCTCCCTCTTGGCTGCTAGGTTTCTAACCCTTCCACATTCATGCACCAGAAAATTTGGCAAAAAGAAAAGTAAATTAGTTCTCAACAAGGTTTGAACCCACTCTCATGCACATGCCAAGCCAAGGCCAAACCACTCAACCAATCCTTATTTCATGATAATTCCTACAATTTTAAGAATTTATCATGACAACACGCATCCAATATAAAACACACAAAAAAGCACACAATTTAAATAACATTCAAGTGGCACACATAGGACTCGAACCCAAGTCTTCTCACATAATAAAGTACTCTCAACCACTTGAGCTAGTACCTTTCCATGTCATAGCTCCCCGCATTTATTGCTTTAAATATTCCCATTATCCGTCCTAATTAAATAATTAATTAAATAACTATTTAATTTTCCCGGATCTTACAGGGATTAACATTTATGATTGAATTTATTTTTATTTTTTATTTTTTTATTAAGTAATATCCGACCAGTGTGTTACACTTCCAAAGGGTGAATATAACAAAGTTTGCGGGAAACCTCCAAAGTGTAGCAATACTGATAAACTTGTAGTAGGAAGTTTTTCAACCCATTTTACACAATCTTGTTGTCATGGTGCTTGTTTAGATTCAAGCAATGGCAGAGCTTTATTGTGGCAGGGGGTGGCCATGGCCTCCCCTTAATTTTTATTTTTTTATATTATATATATATATATATATATTAATTATTTTCATTTTTTTAAATTTTTAAAATTATATGTAATGTATATTGAAAATTGATAGAAGTTAAATTAGGTATCTTTCTATTTATTTTATAAGATATAATATTTAATGTTAATAAATAATAAAACATAAAATCAAATGTAATGAAGAATAAAAATAGTTATTTAGATATTATTTATTTTCTTTTTCATTGTATTTTTAAGTTTTCCACAACTTATTATGATTTCACACTCTTACATGTTTTTTTTGTTTTGAAAAAAAAAATAGTTAAATACAAATTTATTATTTTTGCTTTCATTTCTCTTTTGTTCTTTTTCATTCATGAAGAAAAAAGGTAATTCTCTTGTATCACTTAATACTGAAATATTTGTATAATAGTTAACATTATTTTTTACCACATGAGCCTTGTATTCATTTTTTTATGATTATAGGAGAAAAAGGATTGCACTATGTGTTTTTTCATAACTATCTTTTAATTCAAACTTGATTGTCATTGATTTTTTTCTTTTAGTGACTCTTAATTTTTTATTTATTAATTAAATTATGATAAATTATTTTTTAATCTTAAACTTAAAAAAGAAATGGATATATTGATGAAGAATAGAAGAATGGATTTATTTTTTAAAAGTGATAAAAAGAAAGTGTTTCGTGATGATGAAAACAATTCAAATTCAATATCTTATCTTTACGTATCCTGAATCATGATACAAATGATCATATTGTTCAATTAGAGGAACATGCTTTATATTAATTCTTTGGAACGTGTTTATATTTACATTGAAAATAAATAGTTGAAAATTTTAGTTTTGATTCAATTATTGATGAGTTAAAAATCGGAAATAATGAAGAACAATCCTTTGTACATGTATGATTTCTTGTGTAGGTACGGTTATACTAAATTATTTATTTATTTTTATTTTCATTTTTATTGTATTAATGACAATAATTAAATATATAAATTTTAAATTTTGAGTATATTATTTTGACTCCCCCAAAATTATTGATCAAGGTCCGCCACTGGATTCAAGCATTCATTCTTCCGATTGTGTGTCACATTAAGGTTGATTTTTTATTCATGTGGTCCTAAAGGTTGCATTTTTGCACTTTTACTCAATATTTTATATTCAAATATCGAGTATTTAGGTCTTTGGTGTTGATCACAGATTAAGAATTTTGAAGATTTTGGCATAAAAAAAATTTTCAAATTATTTTAAGGTATTTTTTTTCGTAGTATTTATTCACTCATTTTTTTATACTTTATAGTTTTATCTGAGATACTTAAAAAAATTTGGAAATTTTTGTGATATACTCTTGAATTGTATATTGATTTTTTATAGTTTCAGTGAAGAAAAATATTGCACAAATTTTTAAAAGATAACTCACCCTGACGTCAAAACCTAAAATAGCATACTTTAAAAGATTTTGTTTGTATTAGTAGCAATAACATGCTGATGCGTGATTTCCTTATTAGAAAAGGTGGATGAAACAAATATCAAAAAATATTCTTTTATGGAAGAAAGATGTTAGAAAAGGTGGTTGAAATGAAGATCAAAAATATATATTTTTTTTTTATGGAAGATAGACTTTCTTCTTTGAAGTAGAGAAGTTTCTTTTGCGTAGAAAGAAAAAGTGACGAGGAACATTTGAGGATAAGAACATGTATATAAAAAGAAAAGGTAAAGGAAAAAAATATAAATTTTAATTAGTACAAATCAAACTCACCCAAATAAAAGAAAGTTATGATAAAGAAACTAGAAGAAAATTAATTTATCTAATAATAATAATAATTTAAATAAACATCAATATTAAACTTAAATAAAATAAATGCGAGTCTAACCATTTTTAGCTTTACTGCGTTTTATTTTATAATCATTTTTATTTAAATTCAACTTAAAGTGAAGTTAAGTAACTCTATTTGCATTAACTATAATCAGCCTTATTATTTGTCCGTCGATTATTCTTGGAAGGTATACCTCAGCATTCACCATAGATCAATCTAAAGCTAGTAAATATACTAATTTGAAAATTAATTTATGTAACCTTGAACTAATTCAGCATTGTGACAAAAGGATTACACTTCGGTTTCAGTGATTGTAAAGAGAAAAAAATAAAGACAAAATTATTATAACGAAATATGAGATATTTAGTAGTTAGGAACTACTCAGAAAAGAGAAAAGATAAGAAAAAGTGTGGCGAATCCAAGCCACAAAACTTTTCTTATAAAATCCCATGAAAACACTGCTCATCATCACCTACTGCAAATCCGAGACAAGCAACGTTGACTATTTTGTCTTTACTGTGAGAAAATAAGTTGTCACTGATAATCTCTTTCAAACTGATATAAAGTTGTCTGAGCATTTTTATTTTTCTGATGCCCATTGCTATTTAAGTAAATGACAACTACCAACGGTTAAGTCGCACACAATTCTTTTCCATCAAATAAAACTTTGGGGTAGAATAATTTTCTCATCAATTCAATAATTTCTCATAATCTAAGAGATTAAATTAACTGAGATCTTAATCTTCTATTGATTGCCAAGTCATCTCTACACTTTTATAAACTCGATTATTATTAAAGAATATAGGCATGATAACAAGATTTAATTTAATTTAATTTAATGTACGAGAATGTCTGACATTTACTAATGACCATCCATGGGTGTCAGTAATAATGCCTTAATGATGTCACGTGTCGTATTTATGGATGAGACTTCCAGTTTTGTTCAATTAATTTTCTAAATTTTCTAAACTAGATATTTTATTAATATTTAGTTTTATAACTAATCTTGAAAATTAAAGTTTAAAGCAATTAAGAAAGAAACTCTTATTATGAAAAAAGGCTATTAAAAATCATTGGTGAGAAAAAAGAAGAAAGATAAATGTCCTCTGTGCTGAGAAAAAGAGATACACAAAAAGTAATACACCAAAAATGCTACCACCATTGCTCTGCACCTTGCCTCTCACCAACCATTGTTGCCTGCCCTAGCCACCAGCCTCTTCTTCTTTTGGATATTACTGTGACAACATTCCATTCTATACAAAAATACCCTAATAATGTAAGAAAACCCTAGAGATATGTGACACCAGAGGTTTTAAATAAAAATTTGAAATATAAAAATTAAAAAAAAATATTTTTTTTTGTAACCCGCAAAGCCATACTTACATTCAAGTGTAAATTTAATATTATAAAAGTGTAACATATAGTCATTTAATTTAATATAAAACTCTTATCTAAAATTTGTAAATGAAAAATCTAGAAAATAATGTAGAATCTTATATAAAATGAAATTAGATTTTCATGGTATAATTCTTACATTAAATATAACCTTAGATAAAAAATAAATAAAAATAAAGACAGCTTGGTTTCTTCCTCCAGGATATATATTAACTAATAAATTTCATCATTAAAACACATCTTGTTATAAAAAAGTTCTCTCACTAAATATCACTGTTTACATTTTTATTATAAGAAAAAGTACTCTAAATTCACATTGATTGATTAAATATATTAAATTGTATTAATCTTATAATACTTTTGATAAAATGTTTTATTATCATTATTACTCTTTCATTTCTTATTTATATAAATCAAAATTAACGGAATATATATTTTTGAAAATATATTAAAATATGATTAATTTATTATTTTTATTTAAAATATGCTAAAAATTGATTTTGTGATAAAAACCTTTTCTATAACCTGTCATTATCATCCTTAAGTTATTACTTACACGAATCAACTGATAAATGAATGAGAGTTTAGGAATAGAGAAAGAGATGGATATTGTGTGGCAAAAGGAGAAAATGTGAAGCATTTGGCACACACAGGAGAAGCTATAAATGTGTGTTAGGGAAGATCACCCACTAAACCTGTTGAGAAGGAAGTAATAATCGAATTTGGGCATAGAAGCATAAAAGAAGAGAAAATGTAGCTTGTGCCATCGAACATCCACACCCACCTCTTAATCCTGTTTCGTCAAAGCAGAACAGCAAATGAGCAAGAGAAATCTAACAGTCAACACTGTAAGGTGTGACACACACCGCCAACTTACCCCTTTCTCCTTTCTACTCTTGTACCTTTTCCACACCACTTTTATTGTACAACCAGCTTCTACAATTTTTTTAATTCAGAACACCTAAATGACAAAACATTGACTTTCCCTTTCTCTACTATATGCTAAATAAGCCATTCAGTTAAATAATCTCAGAAAAAGAGTGAACAGATTTTCAAAATATAAATATATTATAGGCATTGTTATACATTGAAAACTCTTTGTTTTGTTTCTCACACTTAGTGATTGAATTATTGAGTGTAATATTTACTCCACCATCTCTTCTCGGAACAACTGAGCCCTAATCTAGTTGCTGTGGACCAAATATCTGACAGTAAGTTAGATGCAATAAATCAACCTCACCGGCAATCACATTAAGACCAACCGTATGTCATATCCTCTAAATTTGGGAAGAAAGGATAAAGAACAGCAACAATTGATTCTCCTCTTTTCCCAAATAGTGGTGCCGTTGCTCTCTCTTTGTCTGAAGGTGTGTTGTGAATCACGCATGAACCACGCAGTCATGTATGAGCAAAACCACCGGTCCAAGTCAACTGCATACACTTCCTTATTTCCAACCAACCAACCAACCCATACTATATATTCCCTCACCCCTTCCATTCCTCACATTCCTCTCCTCTCTCCTGCAAATGCATATTTCTCTTTCGCTTTCTCTTTCGCTTTCTCTTTCTCTTTCTCTTTCTCTTTCTCTTTCTCTACCTTATCCCACCTCGGTTCTTCCCTTTCTAGCTTCCTTTTCTCTTTCAGGTAAACCCCACTATACGTACAAACAATGAGAAAACCTGCTTCTGATATCAAAGACTTGAACAAAGGAGCTTGGTCCAAACAAGAAGACCAGAAACTCATAGATTATATCAACAAACACGGCGAGGTTTGTTGGCGTACACTCCCTCAGGCTGCAGGTATATATCCAATAAATTAATATATCAAAACTGTAACAAATTATTATATACCTCATGCTCTTCGTTTCATCATCATTAGGTTTACTTCGGTGTGGCAAAAGTTGCAGACTGAGATGGATAAACTATCTAAGACCAGACCTTAAAAGAGGCAACTTTGCTGAAGATGAAGAAGATCTCATCATCAAGCTTCATGCGCTACTTGGCAACCGGTGCGAATTTACTTCTCAAAACACCATGAATAACCCACTTTTTTTCTTTTGTATAAGAATGAAAAAAAATTGATCATACCGTATATACATATGTACGTGTACTGAGCAACATTATCGTCATTGAGTAATTATCATTGAATAATATAAATGGAAATTAAAGCCAACTTTTTCCAACGTATATTGCTGAAAAGGTTTAATATTGACTCATACAGGTGGTCACTTATAGCAGGGAGATTACCCGGTCGTACAGATAACGAAGTGAAGAACTATTGGAATTCTCATATAAAAAGGAAGCTAATTAGCAAAGGCATTGATCCAAATAATCATCGATTAGATCACAAAGTCCCTTTCCTTCAGAATCCACCCATGTCTGAAGATGCTTCAGAACCTTTTCGCACGAAACTTGTTGAAAAGAACGAGCCATGTAAATCACCTCGTCATGTTTATGGTGATGTCTCAGATGATGCAAGTGGCGAGGCTCAGTCATCGTATGCCCTTCCGGATTTAAACCTTGATCTCTCTATCGCCATTCCTTCAGAATCACGCACTGTTTCTGAAAACAATCTAAAACCCTTTCGTCAATCTTATTCATCCAGGAAACTGCCTCATGATTCTCCTTCAACACTTCTTCTGTTTCAGTAATAAACATCTTGGCTTCAATAGGAGCAAATCTACTCATGGAACACAAGTTGTGATACTATATTGAGATCTTACGAACAGGGAAAATGAGTTAGCTTGTGTTCTTCATGAAGGATATCATCTAGAAAGAATGTTGGTTAATGCTTTATTGCAAACTTTCCAATGGCATAAAAGCAAACCAATATTTCTATACCCAATGGAAGCCATTAATTGCTGCTATACGTACATACATACATATATATATATATATATATATATGTATGTATGTATTTGTGTTTATATATATGAATACTAAAAAAACTATTCTATTCTATGAAAAGTTTGTATATCTCCGTGGAAAATCCAATTATTAACAATAGATTGAATCCTCTGGAATGTACTTGTAGTAATATGTCCTGTGTTGGTCCTGAAAAAGTGAGGATGATTTTAATGAATAATTCAATGCCATCACTTGCCACAGATTTGGAGGCTATAACTTGTGGCGTTATAAACAATGGAAATATTCTGTAGGTATCTATCTTTCTGACGGAAACGTTAGTTTGGGAATGCATTCAAAGTTGTTTATTCGAAATCACATTCCGTTTAGACTATCCAGTTACTGGTAATTATAAGATGAAATAACAATGTAGTTTTTTTCTTTCAGGTTTAAGTATGGACTATCATGTTTGAATTCTTTTACTGAGATATACAGAGAGATTCACCTCTTCTGAAATATGTTATAATTGTCCACATAAATGTTTATGAAAATTTTCTGTATATTATTTAATTTTTTCATGTAATTCTTAATTTATATTCGGATTCCTAACTTATGATAGTTTTACACTTTCATTGTTTTATATTATCATTCACAATAATGAATATTATTATTTTATTTCAAAATTTTATTTATATTTATATTTATTAATTAAATATAAAATTTTATTATTTAAGAGTATAAAGTGAAAGTAAGAAAAAAGGTTGGAGACCAAATGACAATGTTTCTTTATGTATATGTCAAAACCAGTTTAGTTGAAAAGGGGTTTCAAACGAAAATGTTTTAACTTAAACATAAGTTAATTTTTTTATTTGCGAATACTTGATAAAACTAGGCTACCAATTGTTTATAAAGATATTTTTATACATACTTGTTTATATATAAGAATAGTTCATTTTATTAATAATTAAGAAAAAACTTTTAATTTTATAACTGTTTATAAAAACAATATTTTCTATGTAAGAAAAAAAATGGAAAAAGTAACATTAATATCAACAACACTACAAAAATGTTGGCTATTAACTGTCATTAAATAATATTGTCTAAAAGAGGACATTTTTCAAACCAACTTTAACACGACACAAAAATAAAATAAAAAATAATACAGCGGATCAAAAGCACTCTAAACAAACATAAATTAACCAACACAAAATATAATACCACTAAATATTGCATAGGTCAAACCGACACTACAAAATACTTTCTTTATACATAAATGTCAGTCTAGCCAATGTTAAGTAGAAAAAAATAAATAAAAAATAAAAAATTAAATTACATTAACTGTAATGTTGTAAAAAAAATAAAATTACATTAATTATGTTCCGGTCAATGTTAAGGAGGCGAATGAATAAAAAGTTAAATTACATTTGTAGTGTCAATTTGATCGGGGGAAAATAAATAAAAAATTAAATTACAATTGCAGCGTCGATTTCATCTACGTTAGGATGAGGAATAAATGAAAAATTAAATTAAATTACATTAATTCTAGCTCAGTGTAACCTACATTTACACAAAATAAATAAAAAATAAATTGATTAATTCTTTGTTGATTTTGATGTGTGAGTACATTTTCCCCCTCTTCCCTCTTTTAAACATTTGTTTGTTGATTACTCTAGTGCTCTCACAAACGTTGAGTAGCATTGTGTGAAGCTGGAATCTTCAACTACAAATTTCAGAAGCTGAAACCATGGCAGTGGCTCTAAGGTTTCTCTTGTGGAGGTCAAAGACATTGTTGTGGTTCTCTTAAAGGTGAGATTTTTAAAATTGCACCAAGGAAAATTGTTAGACATTTATTTGTTTTGATGCATTTCTTTGGTGGAACTGTTAAGGGTTTGGGTTCTGCAACTATTCAAGGGGAAAACAATATAATGCTTCTCTGAGTATTGCTGCTATCATTACAGGGACTTTGCCTTTGCATGGGACTCCTCTCGGCAATTGTGCATTCCTACAATGGTAAAATCAACAATGTTAAAGGAGAGAGTGGGAAAGGTGAATCTGTGATGTTCTCGTTGGAGTTAACAGTAGGGGATTATATTCCTTTAAGAGTTCCTTTGACTTTGAGGGTTTTTCCTTACTCGATTTTGGCATTTTCCTTTTGAAAGTAGAAGAAAGACGATGGAATAAACCATATCGGACCTCAAATATTGTCGTTAGGTCTCAATGACTACAAAGTATCAACAACTTCGTGGAATGTAAAATATATGTGAGCTAAAAATAACCTAGTCAAACATATTCAAGGAGTATCTTTATGTAAGAGATATACTACAAACTCATTGATGACATAACATTTATCTACTCTATTCAAGCTAGTAACAGTTGCCACACATTAAGGAGAGTTGGAGTAAGTAGTTTGCATGGGAGCTTGAGCATGGAGATCCTTACTCCAAAAGTGAACCATGATAAGGAACATTAACATTAACATATTGAAAGAAGATATGTTGAACCAAGATGATTTGATTAAACAAAATTTTTTTTTAACTTTTTGTTTCTCAACAATTTGTGATGCTTGTTCGAGTATGTTTAGTGAACCAAATATATTCAATGTGAATTCTTATAATGGGACCTGCAAACAAGTTATTTTTCGATCTAAATTAAAGTATTTTAATTCAAGATTCAATCATTAACACAATTTATTTGTAAATCATTTATATCTTGAACTAATTATATAAATATATCTAATTCACTAAATTGTCTCCTTATGCGAATATTAATTAAGAACTTATGTAAAACCTTCTTTTATTCTGCCCTAATTTTTAAAGGGCTGCCCCTAATCTTATGGGCCTAAGGACTGACCCATAGGGTGTCCAAGGCCCCTAAGGCAGCCAAACCCCTCTCACTTCTGTCATTCTTGCAGAAATAGTACTCTCACACTCTCCTTTACCCCCACAGAGGCTCTGCTAGGGTTTAGCCCCAATCTTGGTCAAGCTAGTTCTAAACTCAGCTCGTCTTCACTTCTTATATATGCTCTTGGAGCTGCCGGTCCCGTTGATTTAAGAGTCAAAGCCCGATATTAACTCCTTTCCAGGTAAGGGAAGCTAGTTTTTTTTTATGCTTTTATAAATAATGTGCCTATTTTGGTTCTATAGGGTGCTCTTGATGATTTGATGTGCTTTTGATGGTGTGAAAATAATTTGTGTATTGTTTATGGATGGATTTTTGGCTTGGCATGCGTGAGAGCAGGTGAAATCTGCTATGCTCGCCTAAGCGAGCTGTTTTTCGCCCAAACGAGAAGCTCTCGCCTAAGCGAGGAGCTATCCCTAAGCGAGAATGGCAGTAACTCGCCCCCCTTTGGTTTCGAGTGCTCGCCTGAGCGAAGGCCTCTCGCTTGAGCTAGATGGGTTAGCTTGAGCGAGAACTCGAAGTGCTCTCTATTTTCAATCTCGCTTAAGCGAAATCTTTTCGCTTGAGCGAGAGACCCCTGTCGCCTGAGCGAGAGCTTCTTAGCTTGAGCAAGATTGGCGGCAGAGTTGTTTAAATACTTGTATGCTCCCATGATTGATTTGTTTACCCTTTTAAAGCATGAAAATATGATGCCAACATTTTATGCAACATGTTTGTGTTTTCTTTAGTTTTTGTTGTTTGGGATTTTGTGTTCTTACATGTTGAAATACGTGAAAAGCTGTCAGTTTAGCGTAAGCGAGAGTTTTTAGCTTAAGCGAGATCAGTCTAGCTTAAGCGAGAATTTCTAGCTTAAGCGAGACCAGTCTAGCTTAAGCGAGATTAGTCTAGCTTAAGCGAGATCAGTCTAGCTTAAGTGAGAATTGTTGCAGAATTTTAATTCCTTACTTTAACTTGAACTTGTGGATTGATTCAATTACTTTTAAAAGCATGAATTGGGCGAATGGGTATGAGTGGAATGGTTTATGGTCTATGATTGATAAGTTTAACATGAACTTGGCATGTGACATGTATGAGATGGTTGGTGGTTGGTAATTAAAGTGGCATGGTATTGGTATGAGATGAAATTCTATATTCATGGTTTGGGAAGGATGAGTTGGTATTGATTCTACATTCGAATATGAATGAGTATGGTTTATAAAGGTTGGTCTGAGATTATTTGCATGATAAATATTATTCGATTGTTTGAGCATGATTGGTCGAGGGTCAGTGCATAATTCCTTGAGATCTCTAGGTGGGATTTCATGGTCGTGCTTCAGTGATCGGGACGTAATTCCATGGCCCCTATTCGTGGGTATCCATGGTGGTGCCCCATCTGTATAATTTGGTAAGGATTCAAGGTAAGGTTGCATCCTGACACTCTAAGGAGTCAGTTAGTCTCACTTAGAGCGGACTGACTCTTGTGGAGAGAGTAGCAGGAGGCCTGAAACTAACTAAGGGCTAACCTTGTGTGTAAGGGATTGATTCATTGTAACACTTGTAACACATAGCTCGGGGGTGAGCAGAGGTATCCACCACAAGTGCAAGCATCCGCTGAATCCGACCAAATTATATGTATCTGGATGAGTCGAGTCGAGTCTTAGTGTATTGATTGGAAGGTCACAACATGCTTGGATGATGTATGTATATTGGACTGTGAAAGTATATCTGATTGCATGATAAAACTAATTTTGGCTCTAGCTTACCCTTCTGTTGTTTGTTGTATGTTCTGTGGTGTGGTCTTTTCTTTTGCAATGATCATCAACTTGTTGATGTGAGCAGAGGTGAGAACTCCCCGTAATCATCAGGGTGATGGAGGTTCCGCTGCATAGTCTGCTTGGACTGGATCTA
>Ga0209589_1010490_pt1 | contig 13479 bp, 2 predicted proteins | sample CowpeawhiteBW_FD_187525 | JGI IMG/M metagenome (GOLD analysis project Ga0209589, IMG submission 187525) | Root nodule microbial communities of legume samples collected from California USA - Cow pea white BW (SPAdes) (version 2) | ecosystem: Host-associated > Plants > Roots > Nodule | place: USA...
TATATATATATATATATATATATATATATATATATATATATATATATATATATATATATATTTATATTTATATTTATATTTATATATTAAAATAATAAAATAATGAAAATATTATATAATAAAATATTATAAAAATTATGTTATATTATTATAAATATTATTATTAAAGTATTTAAATAATAAATTTAAGTGATATAATAATAATTTTAATTTTAAATATAATAAATAAATTGATATTATAATATTGTGTAGTTAATTAATTTTATGAAATAGTTGTAATAATCTTTGATCCGTGTGTGTAAGCATTTTTTTATGTTTTTTATTTCAAATCTTTTTAAAATAATAATATAATTATTATTATATTTATTTAACTTTTATAAATACTAATATTAATATAAATTATAAATTTTTAAAAAATTAAAAATCTATTTAGAAAAAGTATTTAGTAAATAATGGTTTTTATAATGAAAAAAACACTTCTAATAATAATACTACTACAGTTAATCGAAGTAATAATAATAATAATAATAATATCAATAATAACACACTAATAATATTTATACCATAAATGTTAATGTCAATGCTAATACTAAAGCTAATGTTAATGATAGTAATTTATAATTATATATAAAGATATATATCAACAATAAAACAAATAATTGAAATATGATCATATAGTACATCAAATTAAGATGTGTATCTAACTATAATAATAATAATAATAATAATATCTTGTAGTAGTAAAATTAATAATAATAATAATAATACAACAACTATATATATATATATATATATATATATATATATATATATAAAAAGATATATATATATTTTTGTGTTTTTTTTTTTTTTTAAAATTTTATTTTTTTTATTATTTTTTTTTAAATTTAAATAATTTTTTATAATAAAAATTATTTGTCAGTTTTATTATTTCACTAATTTTGGTAATTATTTTTTAATTCAAATAATTACACATATATTAAAGTGAATAACAAAACACATAAAAAAATGTAAGTAATTGATATATGATTCCGTAGTAAATAAAAGTTAAATGTGTATCTAACTATAATAATAATAATAATAATATACTACTATAATAATATCGCGTAATGATAAAAAATATTATTATTATTATTAATAATACAACTATACATATAAAGAGATTTTTTGTGTTTTTTTTTTGTTTTTTCAATTTCATCCTCTTAATTATTAAATTTTAAATTTAAATAATTATTTACAATAATTTTTGTAGTTTTATTATTTTACTAAATTTGGTAACTATTTTTTTGAATTAAAATAATTGTTCATATAAAGATAAATGAATAACAAAACAAATAAAAAGAGCAAAATTGAAACATGATCGTACATAGCAGGTAAAAGTAAGATGTAGCCATAATAATACAAACAATAATAATATAATAATAACTATTATAATAATTATAGTTCTTATTATTTATAATAATAGTAATAGTAATGATAATATAATAATACTTATATTATAGTCGATATTAATAATGATCATAAGAATGATAGTTGATAACAATAATGATAATAATAATTATATGATTATATTATAATTATAGGTAGAGTTAGGGATGACAACAGGTCAGATACAGATAGTACCTACTCACAATCCGACCTGCAAAAAAAATTTCACCTGTTATCTACTCGTTTACTGGTTGGGTACTCGCTTAAAAAATATACACGATTTTTTTTAAAACTCGTAGATACTCGTGAATACCCACATACCAATGAATATTATATATATATATATATATATATATATATATATATATATATATATATATATATATATATATATATATTTTAAGTATGTCTGTAGTACCCGAATTCTGACGTAAAATTGTAATTCATATTTGTCCAAAACTTTGATATATTTTGGTCCTCAAACTTTAAAAATGAATATATATAGTTATTTTAACTCAATTATGTTAAATTTTAACGTATCAAACACGCTTTCTAATTGACATTGAAAGTTGAACAGTATAAGCAACTCAAATGCTAACACGCAACACATTTGACACATCAAGAAAATTTAACGTAATTGAGTTAAAATGACTACATCCATTTATTTTTTAAGTTTGATGGACCAAAATGTATTAAATTTTTTGACAAGAACAAATTATAATTTCACGTCAAAATTCAAAAATTAAAAATATATTTAATCATTTTTTTTAATGAGGGGTAATTTGAGTGGTATCACTTTTATAAGAATGTAGAAAGAAAAATAGAGAGGAACAGAAAGAAGTACCCTAAGTTGCAAATTTAAGTGTATCGGTCCACCTAAATTCATTGTTTGTAACTTATAAGAAGTGTGAACCAAAGTATGTACAGTCGCATACCGTAATTTACACTATTTTTTATTTTTTTATTATAGATTATTATTTTAGAATATAATTAAATATTGTTATTAATTATTTTAGGTTACTTAAATTTAAAATTTTATGTAAATTTGAATATTTTTAATTAAATTTGTATAACTTATTGAATACTTAAAAATTTTATACTTTTTAATTGATCTCCATATTTATTTATTTTTCTATTCATGGAATGATATGTCTTTATTATTCAACTCATTTTCAATAAAATTCACTCATTATTTATATTAACTACAATATAATTTTATATTGACTACAAAATTTACTACAATATAATTTTATATTAACTACAAAATTTTTCATTTTTCTATCATGTGAAAACAAGTAAACATGATAATGACATGTGTGGTTAATGAAAAAAATTAAGCAGCATATACTTAATTGAAAAGAAATAAAAAGGTTTAAGTATTTAATAAACTAAAATAATTTAATAGAGATTCAATTAAAAATATGTAAAATTATGAAAAACTTAAAACTTAGTTAAGTAATTAATTAATATTGTTCTTGCTAAATCTAGAAATAGATTTAGTTCGGAAATACACTGTGTGTATGCTTTAGTGATAGTGTAGTGGATTTTTATAAAGACAAAAAACAATTATTTTCTCTTCCATAACTTAGGAATCATAGGGTAGTGATTCTGTCATTAGTGTTTATTGTTTCACATAGACTCTAAGCATAATATCTTGTACTCGTATAAATATCGAGATTCACACTATTCACACTACAAGGCAAAGAGCCTAAACATCTTTTACTCGTCTAAATACTGATATTCACATATATTTATAAATATAAATTTAGATTTTATTTTACAATCTACTTTAATTTTTTTTTATAGAATATCTCCTTAATTATAGTTAATAGTATATAATTTATTTTTAAAATTTTCTTTTCTTAATCATTATATTTACAATAAATTTTACTTTTATAAGATAATTAAAATTTGCTAAGTTTTTTAAAATGTAAATCCACAATTATGTAAACTTATTAATAGACAAGTTTCATGATGTCAGTTTACCTCAACTTATCTTATGTTTAAAATATTAATTACTTAAAGATATTTTAGAAAAAAAAAATTAATGTGTCATTCAATTAAAACAACATTTTTCAAATAGCAATAAAATTTTGTATATCTTAAAATTAGCAAAGAGTAAAAGTAATATTAAAATATGACATTCAATTATTTTATTTATAAATATCATATTATAAGTAGATATCTTTATTAAATGAGTTTCATTTTACAAGTATCATTGTCTTTCTATTTTCTTTTTTCTAAACCTCTTCTTTACCTTTTCTTTAGATCATCAGCTTCTTTCTTCGTTTGTTTCAACATCATAGTATGTCATTGATTTCGTTGACTTTTTGATATATTTTGATTTTCAAAATTTAAAAATAAAAGAAAATAATTTTTTTAATTCAATTACGTTATTTTTTTTTACACATCAAACATGTTTTTTGATTGATATTAAAGTGAAAAGATGTTAAACGGTATAAATAAATGTTAGTATAAAAGATTAATTCTTTTAACATATTAAACTCGTTTATCAATTGACATTGAAATTGAAATGTATCAAATGGTATAAACAAATCAAATGTAAATATGAAAGATTAATTTTTTTACCTATCAAATATATTTTTCGATTGATATTGAAAGAACGTGTCAAACGGTATAAACAAATTAAATGATAATATAAAAATTAACGTTTAAAAGATTATATTCATAATTTTTAAAGTTTAAAACCAAACTCTATAAAAATTTCGGATAATAATAAATTTTAATATCGCATTAATTAAAAATGGAGGAATAAAATCATATTTAATTTATCTTTTATAAGGCTAAAAGCGTTTATATAATAGTGTGGATGTGGAATACAAGCATGGAAGCATACAAGCCAAAGTAGCCATTTCTGCCAAAGTACATATATCCATTTCTGACAAGCTTTCTTTTTCACACCGGTAAACTATAGAAGTGCATACATTATCCACTCTTTTTATTTTTTCATAGTTACGAGTGGTTCAAGTTCCTATTCAATGCCCAACTTCATCAATAACTCGCCCTCTGTTTTCCATTATTGTTTCCCCTGCATGTACCACAATTCCCTCGTCTTTCAGTTATCCTTTCAAGACAAAAAATCTCTATTACATTTTCCAGGGGCTTTTATACCAAATTAGTAGTTTCCAATATTACTAGATAATACATTTATAAATTTTTTTATATAATTATTTTATGCAAAAAACTAATAAAAAGACTAGGATTCACGCATCAACACGAGTTATCTCTGTTTGCCTCTGATGTTTTTAATTCTGATGATTAGTCTCCACCAGACAGAGGTTAATTTGTGGAGAAAACCATACGCACCCTTCCCAACATGTAGAAAGAAGGAACATCACACAACCAACACTCCAAATTGCATCGAAATGCAGGCCATGAAATTCATGTAGAACAGAGAATGTCCGAAATTTGTGTCTCACCATTTGCGAAAACGAATAACAAGTTACAGTTCACCACAACAACGAGAGAAAATGACATGCATATTTTTCCCTGGCACTTGATGAGAGGTGTACCAAAGAAAAAGGGGAAGTAAACCTACCAATACTGGTTATGCAAAACGAAAGAGTCAGCTGCTACTCTGTTGCCATCATCGTTGCGATACCAGTGGTAGATTGCATGAGTCCTGTTTTTAATCTCCAGTGTCGCGTGTCCATAACTTGCTTCTCTAAATGCAGAATATTCTGGCTGTGGATCCAAATAACTGCACCACCAACTATGAATGTTAACCTCTTACAAGGACAAATACTAGCCTATACAAGACAATGATTTGTTTACTTCACCTTGATGCAAGACCTTCTAGATTTCCTCCATCTCCGATTGTTACGTAAAAAGGTGCTGATGGGTCTGGTACGGGATACCTTCTACCTCCTGTTATGTTGTAGTCTATGTTGGAGTATCGATGCTGAAAGCAAAACACAGAATTTCAGCACAGATCCAAGATGACGTATATAAAAGAGTGTTGTGTTGTGAAGGGTGTGTTAGTAAATGAATTTTAAGTCTAACCAACACAACAAAATCAGTTTATAAGTGAGATATACGTCTACTTATATATTATATTAGGAAATTATCTTGTCTCTGGTGATGTAAAACTTCTCTAATAAAAGTAAAGGAAATGAGAAAAAGGAGAAGAAAAACATACTGATCTTTCATAAGCATGGACGTGTCCTGAAAAGACGGCATCAACTTTGTATTGCACGAACCAGCTCTCGAAAACTGCTCGCATGGCTTCACCCTCCATATAGTGAGCTACATTACTGCTGTAAACCGGCTTGTGCACGAGCACAAAGAGCCAAGGAGTCTTCTTTCTATCAACCCGTGCTAGCTCTTCTTGAAGCCATATGTATTGAGGTGTGTACTTCACTGTTCACAAATTAAGATCACCGTTATAGTAAACAATACCATGAAAGAATTAATGTAGTTAAGGAACTAATATTAACAAGTAGAATTTACCAAATGGAGAATAGCTTGATAGCACAATTATATGAGCAGATGCACGCCTCGCTGAATACCAAAGGGGGCTGGTGCTTTTGGAGGCCAAGTAAGGAGTAGTGTATCGGTTAAGGTAGTTCCTGAAAGGAACTACTTCTCCCTGAAGTTTTCAACAAATTTTTTAACGAAAGTTTAGAAAAGATAGAATTTGTAGAAGCATGTAGATAACATAAAGAATAAGGTTAGTAGTGTACCACTTCAGGCATAAACTCTACTTCGTGATTTCCTACATTCCAGAACCATGGCTGATATGCTGCACTTCTTTCTGCAAATCGCCCCCATGTATCCCACCGTAAACCAACATCTTCGAAATCATGCTCATCGGAATAAGAAAGATCTCCAACATATAACACGGCCTGTCCTCCACTCTCCAAATAATGCTCGAGGGTTGAAAGAGAATTAAACGTTTGCCCCAAATCACCTGCAATTTTTCATTCAAAATGTGTATGTGTTTGTGTGTACGCGAAAAAACCAGACAAACTAAACTTACCAAGGATGCCAAATTTGTAGGGAGTATCTGGCCCAACTGCGGGAGGTGTTTCGAACGAAAAATCTCGAGCAGAATCACCAGTTCCAATTCTATAGTAGTATTTAGTGTTATACTGAAATGGTTGAACAAACCAAATGAGCCCATTATTCTACTTTTTGGGATCTACTCTCGTAATTTGATGAACAATTAATTACCTTAAGACCTTCGACAAGACAGTGATGAATGTAGCCAGACTTGTAGTTATAGAAGGTGTAGTTTGCAACTGTGCCTTCTTTACTAGTTCGAAGCCTGCTCTTTGATGTGCCGTACCGCACATGGCTAGGTCCTGGTTCATCTGGGGTGATCCATGAGATGATCACTGCTTTTCCATCATAATCACCTTGCGTGAGGTGCACCTGCAATGGAATTAATCAATCACTGAAAAAAAAGGGTATAACTTTAGAATTTGAAACTGCTTGATAAAATAGGTTTTGTTATCTCTGAAAGACTTACCTGCTGAGGTGCATTGTAACCCTTTGGAATTGCGAATACTTCATGATCGACGGGCATGTCCTCTGATGGCCACTTTTTCCGAATGAAAGAGCTAGTGATCCCTGCACTCCCATCTCTGATACAACTCAACAAGACAAAGGAAGCAAGAACAAACTTCAGCAACATGGTGTGCATCCGTTTGTTTCCAGAGTCTTAATTATCTGCATTCAAGAACACCATGAGTGTCATTCAATCGTACAACAACTATTTTACTCAAGTAATTCACTTCCAAATGACAAGTTTCAAGGTAAAACTCTATGATATTATATTCCAATGATCTCACCCATCATCCAACACACGTTCTTTGCTATCAACAGCACCAGCAAAGATGGCATCACACATTCTTTGTATTGGAATAGGGGCGTTATCGGATAGAATATTTTAAAATAAATTTTGAAACTATTTTAACTCACTTTTGTAATTAGATTTCTTTTTTTGGAACTTTTAGAAGTAATCGTGGTATTTATTGAGTAATGATACTTTAACACAACATTTTTTTAGTAATTTCACACTGTTCTTAGTTACTTTTTTTATATAAATAAAAGATGCATTTTTTTTTTTATGATTATGTTAGTTTTATGATGTGTTATTAAATGAATGTAATGTGTCAAAAAAATATTTATTCTAAGAAAATTATTCTTTTACACAAAATTTTATAATAAAATATTATATTAACATAATAAATATAAATATAAATACAATATTATAATAAAGTAATAATTTATGAGCAATGTAAGTAAAGTGTTAGAGAAAATTAGTATGACAGCTTTGTTTTTTTCTGGCACCCTTCTCCACCGCCCGATTTTTTTTTGGAAGATAACAAAATGAATTGTTGGATTTATTTTGACCATTCAATGGAATGTTGGACCCATATTTTTTTTAGTCATAATTAAATGTTGTCCTTTTTAACTTAATTTATCATGATTAGTTCAATTTGGGTTTAACTCAAAATAAAAAATAATAACAACTCATACAAATAAAATCGATATTATTGAATTCTGAACTTTTTCATAAAAAACAACTTAATAATAAAAGCGCACAAAATTTAGCGAAAACCTAACTTATTTTTTCAATATAATAAAGTATTTTGCTTAGTAAACCAAATTTATTGGTTTTTCTTTGTAAACAGTGTGGAGAAATGTGGAATCTACTTTCGTTTTTAGAATAGTAATACATATACTTGTTTCTTGAAACAAGCTCTTATTAGTGGAGATATAATTGGTGTGGATTTGATCAAATTTAATAAATAAGTTAAATAAATTAAATTTAAGTGGGTTGATTTGGATAAAGTTTTTATTTATTTATTTAGCAATCCAACTTAATAACTAGGCTGAGTTATCACTTCAATAATTTTGATAGAGCAAATATTTATCAGAAAGTTTTAAAATAAATATTTTTAATGCTTATAATGTATGCACAAACAATACTCACTAGCTGGAAATATAGATATTATTATACATGTTTAACAACTTATCAAACTTGATGAATTTTTTTTTTATCAGTATCTATTATGCATTAATTTTCGAAAAAAAAAAGGTATATATAAAAGAGTAGTAATAGAAATATGGTTTGATGATTACATATATTAATATATAAATTAAATTATAATAAACTAGCTGTATTGCAATTACTTATTTTTAACAAAATTTCTACAATCATAAAAATATCTTAAAATGTTATATACAAAATAGTGGTATCAATTTTGTATAGAGCTGAAAGTGCGATGGAATAAAATTTATTGTAAATTTATTAAAGAAATTATTTTCTATTATAGATTTATTATATAATTAAATCAAAGAAAAAACAAAACAGAAAAAGAAAAGTACAAAATACAAAAACTGTGCAAACTTCTCACCCACCAGTAAAAAAAATACAATAATAATTTCGAAATAGTTAATTGTATCGTAAAACTTTTATTAGTATTTATATATACTTATATTACATTATAAATATGTTATTAATATTTATATTTTATTATAATAAGTATAAAATAGTATTAAAATAAAAAATATTATAAATAAATATATTTATGTTTTAATGTTTTCTATTTTATTTGTATAAATAAAACATTTTTGAGACGTTGTCACATCATTATGAAAGACAGTACAATTATTAAGAATCTCGAAAAAGAATCTGAAGAACCCAAACTATATATATTTTTATTTCGTTTTGCTTAAAATTTTGTTTTATTATAAACTTATTGTTTCTTAAGCAAAGTTGAATAAAAACAAGTGTATCAGTATCACTTTGAATTTCTTCAATTATAAATTTTAAAAGATTGGTTTCTTCAAGTTAAAATAATGACGAGGAAACCATCACAAGATAAGTTCTTCCTCTGCAACTGTTTCCCATCCATTATTTTACCACCCACATAACTAGTGAGTTCTTTCCCTGCTATTTTCTTCAGACAATATCTCCAGTTAGTGTCAAATCCTTCACATGTTTTTAGTTAACTTCTTCAAGAGTTAAAGCAATGCAAAGTTTTTTAGAATTGAAACTATGCATTATAAGAACTTAATAACGATCCAAAGTTCTATATCGACTCGAGATAAGATCATATATAAGTGGGTACAATCTTCACTTTACAAGTTATTGTGGGATTGAGTTAAATTTAAAAGTCTATTACTAATATGATATCAGAGCCAGGTTAGAACTTATCCTAACGAGATTTTTTGTATATTCTGTTTCACCAACCACTAAAGGATCATCCACTAATTTATAGTCTCACGCACGAGATGAATATACCTCGGCATGAGGGGTGTGTTGGAAGTTCCACATTAACTAAAGATAAGGTCATATTTAAGTGGGTACAATTTTCATCTTACAAATCGATTTTATGGAGTTAAGTTAGACTTAAAAAACCACTTCTAATAAAAACTAAGTTACAGTTCATAATTCTTGTGATTTCTTTTACCATTAATACTTGATTTGTCGATACTCTTCAACCAATGTGTTAACCTTTCAACAAAAATAAAAACTCAGAAGGAAACAATGACAACATTGTCATTGTCTAAACAAAAATAGTGATGAAGCATCATGAATGGTAAGAAGAATAAGAAGTAGAGAGGATTGGCTTACCTTGGAATGAAGCAATAGCTGAGAAGACAGAAGCTCAGTGATGCAAAGAGAAGAATACTGTGGAATGATTTATAAAGGGAAGGGAAAGGAAGGGTGAAGTGGTTGGTGCATTTGGAGCCACAATGTTCTTATCTCGTTCCTATACTTACTTCATTTTCTATTTATCTCTTATTTCTGTGAAAAATTATTCATCATAATCATGCATTTAACACTTAACAATAAATTTATTACTTATATATATGAAAAAAAGTACATCAATGTGTAACAGATATAAATAAAATTAAGATACATGTGTAAGGTTGCACTATTTATTAATAATAATTAGGAAGGAATGAGGCTACAAAAACTTTATTTTAAATATATTTAAATTTAAATATTTGTAAAAAATTTAATTATGTTTTATATACAATAATATTTTATTTAAACTTTTAAATTTATTTTTAATTTTTTTATAAAAAAGTTAAATTTATTATCTTTAATAAAAGTTATATAATAATTAATTATAAAAATATGTCATGCCACATCTCAGCGTGAAGTGTCCTATTTCATATTATTTTTGTCGTTTAATGCTTTTTAATTCCCCACGTGATTAAGATCATTGTCGGTTTCTAAATCAATTCAATGATATTTTAAAAAATAATTGACTGAACACATGTTGTCTTGTTCGATTCATACATTTATTTTATTTTAAATAATCTTATCTCTAAAATTTCTTCATTTTAAGAAATTACTCTAAATCATCAAATGTTTTTGTCCGTACTATTACAAGGTTTGGTGCTAATTTAATGGTTAAATGAAGAAAATAAGTGTTCTGTTTATTATAAATTTACAGAGTGGTATTTTTTATTTACTATAAAATTACATTAATTTTTTTATTAATTTTATTACACTATTAAATTATTATTTTTTTATTAAATTTTCTTATACTATTACATAATTTTTTTTATTAAATTTTATAAAATTACAAGTGTTTTTTATTAAGTGTTCTTACTTTTTATTAAATTTTTTTATTTTAAATTTCAAACTTCATTGATACTTAATATAACTTTCTTTGAAATATTTTTTCTCTTAAATTATTATAAAAATTTTATTTAGTTTATAATAAATTTGTTCCGGTCTAGGAATGATGGCCAAACCAGAACAATAATTCTCTTTCTCACTCCTGAGTTCACCCCATTTTCCCTTTCTTCATCACACCACCACACACACCCCACTTTTTTCCTTAATCCCCTATGTATATATAGAGTCCTTCAGTTTTTAAACTGCTATTTTAATGTCAGATCTTTAGCTAACCAACCTACTCACTTCTCCACTATTCTCTCCTGAAATCTCGCATGTGGGTAGTTATTCCTAATCCAGTGATATTTGCTCGTCACCTCGGCCACCTCGGCCCAAGTGCTCGTCACCTCGGCCACTTCGGCCCAAGTGCTCGTTACCTCGGCCACCTCGGCCCAAGTGCTCGTTACCTCGGTCACCTCGGCCCAAATGCTCGTCACCTCGGCCACCTCGGCCCAAGTGCTCGTTACCTCGGTCACCTCGGCCCAAATGCTCGTCACCTCGGCCACCTCGGCCCAAATGCTCGTCACCTCGGCCTATGACTAAAACTCGTTGTTTTATGAAAAATATTTATCAAGTCGGAATCCTGATGAGCACGTTGAGGTCGGCCATTCCCTGGACGGTATACAAAATTATAACATTCTTTGTGTAATTTATGAAAGTCAATGTAAAATATTATTTTGGAAAAACTATATGTGAATGTTTCACATAGGAAATAAATTTTCATATAGTTTCTGTAATTTATGAAAATCAGTGTGAAATATTATTTTGAAAAAATTATATGTGAATGTTTCACATAGGAAATAAAGTTTCATATTTAATTAAAATATATGATTAAAAGTATTTTTAGTCTCTTAACTTTAATAAAAATTGAAATTAGTTTATCTTTAAAATTTTGGTTTAATTTAGTCATTTAACTTTAGAAACATGTAAATTTAATTATTTTAACTAAATTTTATTAAATTTATTTATCGTTTTAAATATGTTTCATGATACAAATTTAAAATAAATTTAACAAAATTTTGTTAAAATGAATATATTTATGCATTTATAAATGTGGGGACTAAATTAATTTAAAGTTTCAAATATCAACTAATTATAATTTTTATCGTAAGATAAAAATATATGTAACCCCAAAAATATATAACTTCACAACAATATTTTACACGATTTTAGTAAAATGAAAGGACAAAATATTTTATAAGTTAATTTAGAAATTATACATTTTTTATAATAATTTGAGGATTAAAAATATAGTTATCTTCTTTTTTTCTTATAATTATATTAATTTCTAAAAATAAATACTATCATAGTCATTGAGATTAAAATTATTAGGTTTACAAAGTTGAACATAGTTAAACTAAGGAGTCTTTTAACCATCATTTTACAATTCATCCCATGGAATAAATTTTGACATCTTGAAGCATAACTAAGACAGCAACCTTGTTTTGAAAAGATTAAAAAATGTACTCGTTAAAAATAAAATTTTGAATAGATTATTCTTCCATCTTTTTAAATATAACATTACTGGTTCGTACTTAGTGTTGTGTACTGTTCTTGCCAACGTCGGTCCGATTTTAAACCGATTAGGTGTCTAGCAAGAGCATAAAATTTTGTGTGTGCTCCGACAAAAGATTGAATATTTTTACCGAAGACAAAGTTATAAGAACCTTCCTGACTTAACGTACAATAAAGAGCACACTAAAGCCAGAAAATTGTCCCCCTGACCTTGAGGGTTAATCTCTTATTTATAGGCAAAACAGTTACAAATATCATAACCGACTGACCCAAAATATCTCATATCAAAAATATCTTAATAAAAAATATCTTAATAAAATATCAATTAGGCCCAAATTCCTAGGCTCATAGACTTTCATGAATTGGGTCGGGCCTTGGACGACCAGGACGGTACACAGCTCCCTAGCCTTGAGCATCAGTATCTGAGGCGTAAAGGCTGAAAAAAGAAGTCATGCTTTTTGCGGGGTCATTAATGCCTCTTCACCGTCTCCCAGCCGAGTTTGAAGTTTGTCGTTTAAACGACTCTTCACCGCCCCCAAGCCGAGCTTGAGGTTTGTCGCTTTAGACGGCTCTTCACCGCCCCCAAGCCGTGCTTGGGTCGTCGCTTTAGACGGCTCTTCACCGCCCCCAAGCCGAGCTTGAGGTTTGTCGCTTTAGACGGCTCTTCAATGTTCTTGCCGATGTCGGTCCGATTTTAAACCGATTAGGTGTCTAGCAAGAGCATAAAATTTTGTGTGTGCTCCGACAAAAGATTGAATATTTTTACCGAAGACAAAGTTATAAGAACCTTCCTGACTTAACGTACAATAAAGAGCACACTAAAGCCAGAAAATTGTCCCCCTGACCTTGAGGGTTAATCTCTTATTTAT
>Ga0209589_1010492_pt1 | contig 13476 bp, 4 predicted proteins | sample CowpeawhiteBW_FD_187525 | JGI IMG/M metagenome (GOLD analysis project Ga0209589, IMG submission 187525) | Root nodule microbial communities of legume samples collected from California USA - Cow pea white BW (SPAdes) (version 2) | ecosystem: Host-associated > Plants > Roots > Nodule | place: USA...
AAATATCCAATTTGAAAAAAAAAAAAAACTAAGATAGCTGTGACTTTCCGGCAACTTCCCTTTCCTGATAATTCTCAATCTTCAAATACAGTAAATGTTTCACTTGAAAAATTATTTTGGGAATCCATGACCACTCTATGATCAAGTATTTTGTTTGGATTTAAGTCAAGAGAAATGCTAATAACATACTTATTCAACCTCTTTTGAATACATGTTGACTTTTGACAGTGTTTGCATAGCTAGCATTCCTCTAAAACCAATAATTTTCATTATGTTATCGGGAAATTTCCACTCATTTATTCTAGCATTGTAAAGAAAAAAGGGTCATTGTTATCAGGGAGAAATTTAAAAAAAAAAAAGTGAGAACCGCTTATGTTTTCTGACTTTGCAGCAGTCCATTTCCGTAACTTCAACAGGCTTGCTTTTGTGGCTTGAACAAAGAGGGTAAAACAGTATGGATGAAGGAACTGTTCATGATTATGTGATTTGCTTATGAATTTTAACATTCTTTTACATGGCTCTATTCATGGAAAGCCCAAAATATGCAATCTTTTACTTAGGTTCTAATCAACGGCATGAATCGTTCAAACCCTCACTGTTTTTTGTCATCTACAAAAGATTTTACCTTCTGCTTGAATACTATTTTGGATTTTAAACATTGGTTTTCGTATTAGCTAGCATTTTCCAACCTTAAGAATGAATTCAAAGAAGCTTCACACATTATGTAAACTCCCTAGTTTGATAACCTTGCTGGTCCTTCCTTATGCATGCCTGATTTACTATGTTAATCAAATAGGTTACTAGCACACCTCACTGATTGTACCAACAAGTCCCGTTCAAGCTTTATAAAAGTGATATCAAAATTTTTTTCCAAGCATGATGAGTGCAGCATCAATATCAGTAATAAAAATATAAATATAAATAAAGAGAAAAATCCTTACCGCTTCGATTTGTTCAATGGCACGGGCTGTTTCCTTCTGCTCTTTCTCCTTAGCAATATTCTCTTTTCTCATAGCAGCCAGCCTCTTGGCAACATTATCTTTGTGGCGTTGACCAAGCTCATGATTCCTAATGCTCGAAGGGTTGTTTGATATATAAATTTTGCAAAAGTCGCACCATTTGTTGCCCTGGCTGACCCAGTACTGAAAACCATAAAAATGAAGGAGTAAACAAAGACCCCCAACTTCTCGGTGCATCCAAACAATTTATCAGCCACAAATAACAACTCCAACTTTCCACATATCAGAAAACCGAACATACCACTGCATCTCAATAACCCACCTCCAAATCCTTCTCTCATGATAGTCTAATTCACACACAGCCAACAGCTCTTCTAAAATATACTTACCACATGTTTGCCATATAGATATAGAAGAATTAATTCTTATTTTTTTACAAAAAAAAGCAGTATTTCTACAAAATAAACCGACTTAAACATGCACTTGTAATAGTCTCCTACAGTCCTATTCCCAATATATTATTACACAATCCAACTATTGTTTACATTAATTTGGTTTTTAGGTATAAGAAGCATAAATTCATCATATACAGGATTTCTGGGTGGTAATTTCGATTATGAAAGGGGCAGAAGGTCGAAGAAAAAAGACCTTGATGTCATTTGCTCGCAGGAAAATAAATTATAAAAAAAACTGTGAAGAGTGCATCAGAATGATTATGAAAACTATATAATGAAAAATTGCGGTGATTAACGAGTTTACCTCAGTCATGACAGCAAATTAGGGTTGCGAATCGAGGCGGCAAGAATTAAAGAATAATTGAAAGCTGAGAAGGATAGAGGTTCTTGAGTTATGGTGTGTGAAGTGCACCCTAATCTCTTCAAATTTCAAAAACCTCCAAAAAGTGAAGCAGAGAGTTTGGAAACAAAATAATGTCAGCGACTTGGATGAAAGAGAAACAGAGAAAGGGAAAGAGAGAACGTGTTTTTGTCCAAGCACAGAAAGGAAGTTATTTTTTTTTTCTGTATCCAAAATTTCTAACCACACCCCCTATATTTTTTAAAATGCCTATTTCAGTCTTCATAAAAATATGACTTTTTTTATTAATTATTTTAGAAGAAACAAGTTATTTTAATATTTTTATTTCAGAGCAGAGTCTTAAAAATATGATTTTTGAAACATGAATTTTAAAATAAGTTTTATAAAATACTAGCGAAAATATAAGCTGTGTTCGAATTTTTTTAATTTTTATAAAAATTTAAGTTAAAATCATTAAAGAATATATAATTGTTAAAATTAAAAAAATAAAATATATATATAAAATAATTAATTTTTAAAATAATAATTAAGAATAAAATTAAAATAACGAGATGTAAACACAAAAAAAGATACCTCTTTATATATATATATATATATATATATATTATAGATTTTAATACATTGTATGTATAAATCCAAATTTTTTTAATAATTAAAATATATATAAATATAGTTAAATATTTTTAGTAAAAGATTAAGCAATTTGTTACTTATAATTTAAAATTTTTATTTTATTTTAAAAGATTTATTTTATAAAAAATAATATTTGGCGAATAATTATTCAACCAGGAAAAATAATATTATATATTGTTATGAGATATTTGTATATATTAATATATGTTATTGTTATATATTAGATAAGTGAAAATAATATATTGTATTTATTCAACCAGGAAAAATAATATTATATATTGTTATGAGATATTTATATATATTAATATATGTTATTGTTATATATTAGATAAGTGAAAATAATATATTGTATTTTTTGAAAAAATATTAAGCTTATAATTACTTGCGAGGACAAAGTTTAACGGGAGAGTTTTCACATAAATGGCAAAGTCAAGGAACAAGGGTTTATTTACATTATTATTTTTCTTGACTTCTTATCTCCATGTGATTTAATATGTACTATTTTAGATAAGTCTAAACTACAAATAGATGTTAATTTTGATGATTGTAATGATATATGAATGTATCTATGTGATAATGATTCATTCAAACACGAATACAATCATGTAAAGACACGCATATAAAGATATGATTAAAAAAAATACAAATATCACGATATTTATAGCAATATATATAAAAGATATTCATTCTTTTGAGTCATATTTAAAAATAATAATTTTATCCTTTAAAATATAATTATTTATTAAATTTTTAAAAAATTGATCGTTATTTTTATTAATTTTTTATAACATGTTTATATGTGTTTTTTTTCTTTTTCTTTATTTATTTATCAACTGTTATTCTTTCATCTTTTCTTATATATTTTACTTTATTTTTTATAAATACAATTTTATTTATATATTGACTTAATAATATTACATTATCATCACTTACTAATATAATATTACGTATAGTTACAAAATACATAAACACATACGCGATAGTACTTGTGTTCATGCTAGTATATATTAAAATATATTACTTATACTACATAATCTAAAATAATAATAAGCTATTAGAGTATTTAATATTATATTAATTTTTAATTTAAATATGATTATTATTTTTAAGATTTAATTTTTTTAAGTAAAGATTTGATTTACTTTTTATGACAATTATCACTAATAAAACTTTAATTTATCATTTAAAAAATTTATTATGAAATATATTTATACCTGTAATTTAAAAATATAAGTTTCAAATAAAAAACATACAATATAACAATAATTATATAATTATATAACAAATCATATTTAAATTTAAATTGAAAAAGACAAAAGTTCATAAAATTCTTTTTTATTATGAATAAAATATTAATATAATATAATATAATATAATTAATATAATGTAAACTGAGTTTAAATAAAATAAACAGTATTTAAATAAAATAAATCAACTGTTTTCATCAAATAAAATAACCTGCGTTTAAATAAAATAATATATACTGTGTTTAAATAAAATAAAATAGATTTTAAACAAATTCTTCTTTCACCTATTACGTGACACTTCACCTCCTTTATTGCTACATCACAAATTCATCTTCTTCACTCCATCATTGATTCATTCATAAGTTCCTCCTTCGTCACCGCATTCACCTCTGTTATCCGCTTCCTCTCCACCCATTCATACCTACTCTCTCTTTTATTTTATTTTTTCTCCATCACCCATTTTTATCAATCAGTAAATTATGTTTTCTATTTGGATAATTATTATTTTTTTGTCAATTGTTGTTATAATTTAATAGACAAATTCATTTAAAAAAATTACTTATTATAAATTAGAAGAAAGCTAAAGCTCAACATCAATCTTAATTGGTCAAGAAGAATTTATGGTTGCAAATTTATAAAACTTTAAGGTAGTACTTTCAGTTTTTAAAGCATATACATATATAAATATAAATATAAATTTATAATAATAAATGTAAATTTGCTTTATATACTAATTAATCAAATTACAAATATTATCTACTTATAATTAAGCTGATCATCAGGGACCTGCAGAGTACAACTGTAGCAGTAAATATACTCAGATATTAGTCTCTAATAATGTGCAATTTGAATACATGTCAGGATGAAAATTTAAATATTCTTAAACCTGTAATCATAATTCAATAGAAAAAAATCACTTGAATTTTTAACATTTTATAAATGCTATAAAATAATATTATTTATTAACACTTCTAAAAGAACTAGATTTGTAATATCATCTTCATCCTGGTGATTTAATATTATTTATTAACACTTCTTGGAAAGATCCCTGGTGATTTAATATCATCTTCATCCACTAGTGTCGCTTAACACTTGATGATATGACAGTTATAGAATGTTTTTGTTTCATTTTGTTTGAAAGAGATTGCCAAAAATAAGAACTTAAATGGATTCATTTTTTCTCTAAATTTTAATCTATGAATTATGTCATTAAAAATCAATCTAGTTATTAGATGTAATATATATCATAACATGAATGAGATAATTTACACTGTTAAACCTCCAAGTAGCATAGAGATTAAGAAAAAAAATCTTAGTTTTCTCCTTAATGTCGTGTAGAGTTCAACCAAGATATAAATAGAAAGAAAAGACAAAGATAAAGTGACTTGGGAATGTGAGAATTTGATATAAATGCAAAACAGTGAGGGAAATATGAATTATCACTTTGAACAACACTAAAATGATCCTATAAATGCAAATGTTGCAAATGTAATGATGAATGATATACATCCTGCTTATATATTTTTGTGTAAGAGAATTTCAATATAACTAGAGACGTACTTCCCTAAAACAAAGTGTACAACGTAAAAAGATATCTCATTCTATAATTTATTTATAGATTTTATGTTATAGTTAAATTATGTCTTAATTACCCGTTTGTTCTCTATTTTGATAAAAAAATTTAAATTGATATTCATTTTTAAAAATTTTTAATTGCGTTCTAACCATTGAGAAAGTGTCTCAATAAAGTCTTTAAAAAAATTACTAAGAACGATTAACGACATACCACGTGTTAATATGTGATTTATTTTATTTTATTTATTTATTTAATTTAATTTTTTTTTTGCAAAAATTTTTGTTGTCATATTTCAAGTTTTTATGTAACACATGACATAGTCAATGTCAAGTGTCATTATCTTAATTTTAATTTAGTCTTTATATATATGTTTCTTTGATTTAATTTAGATATAATTTTTTCTAAAAATAAGATAATAGTGTCCATCTCTAGATTAAAATTAATTTATTACTTTTATAAATGTTATATTGATATCTTTACTAAAAATAACATTTTAATCAATTACATTATTATATATTATTAATTTATATTTTGTCAATATAATTGGATTCAAAAATATTACAGTAACAGTAATATATCCGTGCTTTAATTTGTAATTGAATTTGAATATATTTTAGTTGATAAGTTTTTTAATGAATATGCAGTTGGTGGCATTGAATCCATTTTTGGAATTCCACCGCCTTCCCTGAATTTGAAAAGAAAGAAATCCTTCTTCTAAGAGGTAAGCAATGAAAATTTGTGATTGATGATTTTGTTTTACCTATAAAGGTTTAATATATATTTTGAAAAATACCCACTTATATCTTTGTGTTATTTGTTTATGAAATTATTTTAAAGTTGTTTAATTGCTCAAATGTAATATGAATAGTGTCTTACAAACTTATAATACGTTCATCTTAGGATCTTATATAACTAATTTAACACAAATTCATTTAATTTGAAACTCGTTATTGAAACTTAGCTAGTTAGTAATTTTCAATAAGTCTTATTCCCAAAAAGGACACATATCAGAAATGAATTAATATAGCATGATGTTTAAGTCGTTGATTTGGTAGGAAATAAGACATAAAAGACCGTTATTATGAGTGTAACTATTTATATAACCTATAATAACTCACTTTTGAATGTCTATGGACTTTGACTCTACAACTATATCTTATATTCATATTATAATATTTCTTAAAACAAAAGTTTCATTCTTTAAATTCTTCCTATATAATAAAAACAAAATTGTTTCTATCACTGTTGTAAAAACCATTTGGACCGATGTTTATGTCATTAAATCAGTTTCGGATCTCTGTCAAAATCGAATTAAATTATTTCGAATGAACCATATCACACTTTTGAGTTATTTATAATCTGCATCAATCATTTAGTTATGCTTAAAACTAATGAAATATGTTATGAAGTGACATTTTTATAATTAAAAATAAATTTATTTTATATTTATTGTTTAACATCCATTTAAATAATAACATAATTAAATGAAATCTTACACCAGATAATATAAAGAGCCAAGTTGCGAAGTATAAAGTCATTCCTTATAGTTATCCAAGGTACTTAAAAAAAATATTAAAGCTCACTACAAAGCCTACAACCCAAAAGGAGTAAGAGATAACCGGTATTCGAAATAAAACCTTAGGGGTAATACAATACACGGGCCTTAGCCCTAAAGAAAAGCAAAAAAAAAAACATGAAGTCCAGCCCAAGTAGACTATGCAGTGGAATCATCTCTTCCCTGTTGACCTCGAGTACCTCTCGCATCTACTCCCATCAATAAATTGATGATCATCGCAAAGGTAGAAGAATAACATACAAGGCAATCAAACAAGCAAGGGTAAGCTAGAGCCAAAAAGATTTTATTATGCAATCAGATATACTTTCACAGTCCAATATGCATACATCATCCAAGCATGTTATGACCTTCCAATCAATACACTAAGACTCGACTCGACTCATCCAGATACATATAACTTGGTCGGATTCAGCGCATGCTTGCACTTGTGGTGGATACCTCTGCTCACCCCTGAGCTATGTGTTACAAGTGTTACAATGAATCAATCCCCCACACACAAGGTTAGCCCTTAATGAGTTTTAGGCCTCCTGCTACTCTCACCACAAGAGTCAGTCCGCTCTAAGTGAGACTAACTGACTCCTTAGAGTCTCAGGATGCAATCCTTACCTTGAATCCTTACCAAATTATATAGATGGGGCACTACCATGGACACCCACTAACAGGGGCCATGGAATTACGTCCCGACCACTGAAGCACGACCCTAAAATCTCACCTAGAGATTCCAAGGAATTACGTACTGACCACATACTATACATATTCAAACAAACAGTAATATTTATCATGCTTATAAATCTCATGCCAACCTTTATAATCCATCCTCATACATGTTCCATGTTGAATCCATTCCAAATCATCCTTCCCAATTCATGAATATAGAAGTGTAATTCATACCGACACCATGCCACTTTGATTACCAATCATCTCATACAAGTCACATGCCAAGGTCATGTTAAACTTATCAATCACAGACCATAAACCATTCTACTCATACCCATTCGCCCAATTCATGCTTTTAAAAGTAATTGAATCAATCCACAAGTTCAAGTTAAAGTAAGGAATTAAAATTCTGCAGCAATTCTCGCTTAAGCTAGACTGATCTCGCTTAAGCTAGACTGGTCTCGCTTAAGCTAGAAATTCTCGCTTAAGCGAGACTGATCTCGCTTGAGCTAAAATCCCTCGCTTAAGCTAAACTGACAGCTTTTTAATGGTTTCAACGCGTAAAAACACAAAATCCCAAACAACAACAATTTAAGAAAACACAAGCACGTTGTATAAAACGTTGGCATCATATTTCATGCTTTAAAAGAATAAACAAATCAATCATGGGAGCATACAAGCATTTAACAACTGTCAATCTCGCTCAAGCTAAGGAGTTCTCGCTCAGGCAACAGGGTCTCTCGCTCAAGCGAAAAACTTTCGCTTAAGCGAGATTGAAAACAAAGAGTACTTCGAGTTCTCGCTCAAGCTAGCCCATCTCGCTCAAGCGAGAGGCCTTCGCTCAGGCGAGCACTCGAAACTAAAAGGGGGCGAGTTACTGCCATTCTCGCTTAGGCGAGAACTCCTAGCTTAGGCGAGAACTCCTCGCTTAGGCGAAAGCTTCCCGTTTGGGTGAGAAACAGCTCGCTTAGGTGAGCATAGCAGATCTCACCTGCTCTCACGCATGCAAAGCCAAAAATCCATCCAGAAACAATACACCGATTATTTTCACACCATCAAAAGCACATCAAATTATCAAGAGCACCCAATAGAAACAAAAAAAAGACACATTATTTATAAAAGCATGAAAAATCCTAACTTCCCTCACCTGGACAGATGCTAGTGGAAAGCATAGGCACCTACGGTAATGAACCCAACAACTTCAAGAGCATACTCAAGAGGTGGAGTAGAGAATGAGGTTGAGCTGACTTGAATCTGAATGAACTTCGAGCCCTAGTAGAGCACTGTTTTTGAGGGGAAAAGAGGAGTAAGATGGCTGATTTTACAAAATGGGCAGAACATGAGAGGGTAAGGCTGGTTTAGGGGTTTTGGGATGCCCAATGGGCCAGCCTTAGACCCAAGTGACTAAGAGAGACCCTTAAATTTTAGGACAAAATTAAAGTGGATCTTACAATTGTTCTTATTCACCAATAAAACCACTTTCTTAAATAAATTAATTACGGCGGCTTCAATGTAAGTTCTTAAGTTAAGGATGTGTTTGAAAATGTTATTTAATTATTTAAGATTAATTTTTAAAAAAAATTGAAAAATAAGAACTTTAAAAAAAGGAGAAACTATTTGTTATTTTTTTTAACCTAAAAACTAATTTCAAACTAAAAGTTGTTTGGTGCATTTAAAAAAAAAATTAATGATTTCGTCTAATGAACATGAATCCAAATTTACATAGACCGTTTTAATAAAAAATAAATAAATTCCCTGAAAAATATACACCATTCAATAAAATTTAGTTTTGGTGATTATTTTTAAATAATAATTAGAAAGTCATAAAATATATCTACAACTGTATATAAAAAAGGAATTTTTTTTTGTCCATATTTATTTTCGAATCTTATCCTTTAAATAAAATTTATTTTAAATTAAAATAATTATTTATTAATTTTGTCTTTAAGTGAATTTTTTTTATTTTGATATTTTTTTAAATTTGGTTATTTTTAATTAAAAAATTAACAGCAAAATAAATTCAAATTATTTACAACAGAGTTATAAAAGTTATTTATATGTAAGTTTATAATTATAATCATACCAACGATAATATTTTACTATGTTTTATTATCATAAAGACAAGTTAACACACATGTCATGAATACCTATTTATGAATTCCTTTTGTATTATTTTAAATTAAAATAATTATTATATCAATTTTATCCTTTAAGTGATTTTTTTTAATTTATTATTTTTTTATTAACCATTTTTTAATTAAAAATTTGCTATGAAATAAATAAAATTATAATAAAAGTACATAAATTATTTATATTTAATGTTTATTATCATAAAGAAAAAGCTAACACAAATTCATCTAGCGCACATACTGTATATAAATGGATTACTGTATATAAATGGATTTATTTTTTTTGTGATCAAATTTATCTTTTAAATAAAAATAAAATAATTATATAAAGAAGTGAACACTAACTTATATATTTTCAATAATAATAATAATAATAATAATAATAATAATAATAATAATAGTAATTTTATTATTTTATTATTTTTTATTGTTATTACAAAGAAAAGTTAACATATATGTGTATGACACATGTATTTTCACTAATATTATTATACATCTTATTTTAATAATAATTTTGAAGAAATAAAATAAAATTGTTTAGAAACTTTTATAATATCAAATAATAATAATAATTTTTTAAATATATTTAATAAAAATGTGCGACTGCACAATTAATCTCTACCAAACACGTATTTTTAAATTTAAATATAAAAGTATCATGTTTGTGTTCGACCTTTGTCTATCTGTCCCACACCACAAACATCTTCTAATTTTTTTTTCAAGTTACAACCACTATTTTCAGCTTTATTAACTTGGTTTATGCAGTATATAACTGGGATAAAACTAATTTGAAAAGAGTCAAACTTTTGAAATATAATTCAGTATAACAAGAAACTAGGTATCGAATATTGATCAATGTTCTTGGTTTAAGAAAAACAAAACTGATCTTTTTGTATGGTTTTCCCTATCATGAATCATCTTTTGCAGCAGAACAACTACTGATTTTGGAACACTGTAAAATGTCTACCGCAAGGATTGAACTACTAAACCACTTTACAAGAAGTTACTATGTAGTTTCAGATTCTTCAGATTTGGTCGGTCGTGCTCTCTCACGTGTATTCTTACTAGATATAGGAAAGAAATTCCTAAACTCCAAAAAAAAGAAAAAAGAGGTGTTTTTCTATTGCCTTTCATAATCAATTTGGGCATTTTTAATTTATTTCAAAAAAATAATTTTAAGATGTAAAAAGCATATTTAGAAACTACATTTGAAAATGAACTAGAAGTATTCAAATATTTTACAAATTTGTAAAAAGAAGAGAAATTTAAAAGAAAAGGATAGGAGAAAAAGGAGAAAAGTAAAGAAGGATATTGATGTTCTTCTTCCCATTTATTTTTCTCATTTACTATTTATGGATATATTCTTTAATTTCAATATGGTGTCTAAGTCATCAAAAAGTAAATAACAATTCAAAATATTTATATTGTTTGTTTGAGGAAATAATACATTAAAAAGTAATTAATTATGTTTCTACACTAAAAAAAATTGATTATTACTGACGGATAATTTTCGATGGATATAAATCCGTGATAAATTTTGCTTTTTATGAATTTATCGACGAATATTTATTGTGAACTTTACTGACGGATCATTTTTTATGTAGTCTATATGTGTGGTTTTTAAATATGCAGGTTTGTACTAAATTGACATGTCTGATTGTGTTGAATTGGCAGGTCTAATCGTGTTGAATTCGTGTGGTAAATTAGATGTTACAAATGATTCTGCAGTCTCGTGTTAGTTATCGAAGGATTTACCGATGGATATATCCGTCGGTAATGTTTGGAGAAGTTACCGACGGATATATCCGTAGGTAATGTACGCAAGACAATATTTTGATAAGATCATTTTCGAAGGATTTATTGATGGAATTTTCCTTCGATAACCTTTACCGATGGATGATTACCGTCGGTAATTACCGACAAACATATATTCGCCATAAATATTATAGATTGACTTTTTACCAATAGAATCTTGCCCGTCGAAATTGTTGGTAAAACTACATTACTAACAGATATTGTGCTTTACGGATGGAATATGATCGTCAGTAATCAGTGTTTTTTTGTAGTGCTAGTTTTTAAATCTTTAAATCAAATTATATTTCATTTTTGTCATAAAATTTGTATTGATTTTATCTTCACACTTTTATTAATGAATGGATAACTAGTGTTGTTAGGTTAATGTAGTAGATGTGGTTGTACAATAGAATAAAATGGAATAATGTTTTGAGATGTAAAAGTTGGAAAGAAAAAAAAAATGTTGTTTGTCACATAATGAACAATATAACGTTGTTGATTGTTGAGGATGTCAAACATTAATTCGAAAACAATAAAGATGAAATTAATACAAAATTTATGATAAAAACGAAATCCAATTTTACTTGAAAATTTCATGATAAAAAATAATTAATTTTTAACAAAAATTATGATATGTAAGTTTAAGAAAACAACAAAGTAATATTATACATTAAGAATATATATACATTAAGTTTTTAATATCTAAACTACCCCTCCTATTTTGGTTTGCAAATATTATTCCATTTCATCCCCTACAATTTCCCATCTTTCTGTCGTGTTTCTCTAATCTTGTTCTCTACCGTTATTGCATACCTTCTAGGATCTCCACCATTTCCATATATGAAAAAGGTGTCCTCGTAATATCGCAATTCAGAAAATTCACCTTAAAACTCAGACTCTACAGCAATTTAAAATTTGATGACAACACTTATTTAAAATGAATGTTTATTAATTTATACAAACAAATTATGAAAACAAGTTCAAAATTGTGAAATCCATAAATTACTTTTATAAAAATCAAACACGTTTCTCATGAATTCTTCCTAATCATAATTAATTCTTTATAGTGATTTAACCTAAGTGATCGTCGTACTCGTTATAAGAACCAAATATATGGTTTAAATAATTCACATTATAAACCTTTATTGCATGTAAAAACAACCATGACTGATACCATGAAGAAAACAACACTTGCCCAACATTCTATTCTGTACGTTTGACTATATTCGAGTAAGTGCCAGCATGGATCCAAAATGTTAATCTGAGGCTCAAGGAACTGCACTGAATCTTCTGCGACGAACTTATTCTCTGTCTTTGTCAAACCACTCTTATGCTAATTACTAAAATACAAAATTTCCTTGCACTACTTTACCATGTAAGTGGAATTATTCTAAAATACTAAACGTCAATTGTTATAGCTACGAGGTATAGAGATTCTGAACTAGAACATATATAAAGTATATATCTTTATTTCTTTTCAATAATTAATGAAAAGACTCTCAATTAGACTCATTCTTATTTTTTCTGTTATATTAAATTGTGGTATAGATAAATTCTTCTTTTTTATTAGAGCGACGGTATGAATAACTTCTTATAATGTTTAAGTTCATATATTAATATATTTATTATACTACAAGAAAATTCTAAATTATAAACTTATTTTAGAAATAAAAATAGTTAGTCACTAATTATATACTCATTTATATTTATATGAACTTTAACTAGCAACTGCATTAATTTAATTAAAACATTATACCGATTTAACCACGTCATATGTTTTTGAAAAAAAAAAAAGTTTGAGGATCTCATATACCTTTATCATGTTTATTCACTTCTGTTGCACTAGGCTTAGTAGTTATTGTTGGGTATTGGGCTCCCTTCCTATGTGGAGAAAAGGCCCAAAATTTGAGAAGCCCATGTCTCACTTAAACCTAGTGGAGAGGAGGCTATAAAATAAAGACAAAGGCAGAACAATAGAGTCAGAATACACTGAAAGCCCTAACACATAGAGGGAGAGGTAGAGGGAAAATTCTGTTCACGTTTTTCATAGAGCTGTCGCAGTAAATTCGGCGCTGCGGATTCGTTCACC
>Ga0209589_1010493_pt1 | contig 13476 bp, 15 predicted proteins | sample CowpeawhiteBW_FD_187525 | JGI IMG/M metagenome (GOLD analysis project Ga0209589, IMG submission 187525) | Root nodule microbial communities of legume samples collected from California USA - Cow pea white BW (SPAdes) (version 2) | ecosystem: Host-associated > Plants > Roots > Nodule | place: USA...
AAACCATCAAGCCAATTTAAGTTTCATGCTAACTAATGCAATTCAAGCATTATATTATAAGAAACATGATCAAATCATAATATTAAAACAATAATAAGTAATTAACACACAATGGACACACATAGTACTCTCAACGATTTGAACTAGTACTCTTCCACGTCATACCAACCATAATTTAATGTCATAAATGATTTTCCCACCCGCATTTATTAATTAATTATTTAAATTCCACGGGTCTTACATTGATGCAGGTGGTTCTGGTGGAGCTTAGCTACGAAGAGGGGATAGCTCGGGAGTTTTATGCTTTATGTATTTTATGATTTTGATATCAGATGTATACTCTTATGAGATGTTTTAGACTATTTTCCATATTTTTGATAAATGATGGATATTGGCTTTCATTAATAAAATTTTAATTTCCCGCGTTTTGGGAAATGAGGTATTATTAAATACGACGTGTTTATTTATTTTCTTTATTTTATTAAAAATCCGTAATATCTTGGCGGGATGTTACACACGCAGTACTGATGATTTTAGAGTCCAGAGTATGCTCTCTCTCATTCTCTATGCTTTATAAATATTCTCTTAAACAAGCCCTTTAATTTGCTAAGGTTATTAATCAATTATTATGATTACATGTGAAATGAAGAAATTTCCTGTGGACATGACTCCCAACTTATATATTTTTCCAAGTATGAAAATAACATTTATATATTGTTAATTATAGTAAAATAACACAATCTTAAGAAATGATATTTTTTTAAGGTATTGAAGAATTTTCAAGTTAGATGGATAAGAAAACAAATTGTGCTTGTTAGTCAAAAACCTATCCTGTTTGCAGCAAGTATCAAAGAGAACATAATCTATGGAAAAAAAGGTGCAACTGATGAGGAAATTAAGTCAGCAATAACACTTGCCAATTCTAATACGTTCATTGAAAAGTAGCCTCAGGTGTATAAATACTCCAAAACCCATTATCAATAATTGTTTTAGGTTTTTTCTTTTATTAATTATATTAGTGTGTTTTATTCTGCTAGTAGGGCCTTAGAGATTATTAGTAGGTAAAGGTGGATGGATATGGACTTGTCTTTAAAGGCCAACTTGAACACACCCAAGTAGCAATCAAAATTTTGAACCCTGAAGTTACCCATGGAAGGATGCAGTTCCAAAAGAGGTATGATATATGTGTACTCTGCATATTCTGACTAACTAATATACTTTAAATGTCACACAACTTTTAATTCATTAGCAGTAGTATAAAATTATTTATAGTGTATCAAATCAAACTTCCATGTTTATGCAAGCTGGAAAAGAAAATTTTCCTTCTCACATGTGTAGGTTGAGGTAATATGCAACATAAGACATCCTAACATGGTTCTCCTCATTGGAGCATTTCCTGAGTACAGATGCTCATTGTAAGATTACAAGCTGTCCTCACATTTTCATGAAAGTATTATTAATCAAACATCTTTTTAATTTCACATTACATACTTATTTATGTATACAATGTTTACTAATCGGGTCATATGTTATGATATTGTGACACAATCGTGATTGTAAGACATAAGCTATAATGCAATCACCACGTATTTATTGTCAAATTCTAGGGACAAAAGAAAAATGAAGTTAATGTTGATGGACATAAGAAATTACATTAGTTTTCTTTAAAAAATATAAGAACCACATCTAGTCAAAAATAAATAAAAAAATAATTAAAAATTGTTACAAATATAAGAAATTAATCCTATTATTAATTTTATCATTAGGATTTATTAATTTATTGTTATTATTTACTATTCTATATATTGTGAATTTACTTTTATCAGTAACATTTTCATTGGTATTATAATAAAATAATAGAAAAAGGAAGAAGTGTCATAGTTCTTTTGCATGAAACTTCTTATCACTTCTAAAATAATCTCATCAAACCCATCTGAACATGTTTGGTCATTTGTGATGGAAGCACTCACCTATGTCTTTATATTGCTGACTGAAACTTTTTGTCAGCACCATCTAAATTTCCCAATAAATCAATGGAATCTTAGAGCTCACCAATGGAGTCCTTCACATTTCCAAAGCAATCTTGCACCACTTGTCCAGCAATCATTGTCATGTTGTTTTTCTTCAGAATCTTTGATATGGTTATGGATGCACTTTGTGCTGCCTTATACGCCATGGAGAGAGAGACACTGCACAACTTCAATGGATTCGCTCCAATTTTTGCAACATATGGGGATAAAGTGTTGTAGCATATCGATGGATATGTGGTTGAGTTGCATGAGGTTTTGATGTAGTTTTTGAAGGATTGTGTAGTGCTTCTGTTTCCATAATTGTTGGCATTGTAATAAATCTTTGTTTGGTTGAAGTTGGTGGAGATGGTAGAATTTTCACAAGCTAAAGTGGTACTGTACTAAGTTTGGCTAGAAGAATGAATAATGCAACAATGGTGAGAACTTGGAAGAAAGCCATGTTTAGATCTCAACTTTTCTATTTCTTCTATGTTTTAATGTTTTCTTCACCTTGATTTGCATGATTTACTGTATCTTAAGATTGAGAATTATCTAGAAATGGAAGTTGTAGGAAATTCACATCTATGCTTAGCTTTTTTTGCAAATTGGATATATTTGTTACACATTTACACTTAATGATGAGATATATAAATTTTAACTTTTACGCTTTGTCATTTCCATTGTTTGATATTAAAATTGTAGACTTTGTTTTTTGTTCCTTTTATTAACGTTATACATACAAATTATAAATACCAAAAATCTAAAATATTTATCTTTTATAATTTTTCTTTTATTTCAGGATTTATGTATTATTAAAAAATATGAAACAAATAAATAACCAATATTGAGGTTTTGAAAACCCAAGGAAGTAGTGGGGGTTTTGAAAACGCTAGGCAATAGTGGGGGTTTCAAAAAATTTATGCAGTAACGGGGGTTTTAGAAATCCCAGGCAGTAGTGGGGGTTTTGGAAAGCAAGGGTTCAAAAACCTCAAGCAAGTTGCTCTTTTCCAGAGGTTGCTAAAAACCCCGGTAATCTGTTAGCCACGCTGGTTCTTTCAGGGGAATTACAAACCCCGGGTAAAGCCATTAGTGGGGGTTAAAACTCCCAGAAACGTCAAATATAACCCCCACAAAAAACAATTATTTTTGTAGTGTAGAAACACTATCTATCTTATTTAAAGAAACGATTATTAAATTGTTGACACATAATAGAACACATTTTGCAAAATATGGATATTTTAGTTCACACTTTTCAAAATGTTAAGTCATAGTTTTAACATGTTGATATTTTAGACTATATTTTTTTTCCTGCCTTTAATTTATAGTATACGCATAAATAGCTTAAAATCATAAAAAGTTTTCCTCCCTCATGAAATTAAGACCATAGTGCAGATAACTCTGAGAAACTACAAAACATTCCAAGAAGGTTGAACGGTCTACCCCTCACACTATAGAGCACATTCATTCTTCTCACGGTAAGATCAGAACATTGCGAAAAAACTATGCGAAACTAAAAAATGCATCATGAATGATCTACTACTCTTTCATTGCGAACACATTCACTCTTCTTCTTGCTTCGAGCACATTTATCAAACACTTGACCCTCATGCTCCATCGCAATCGCAATCATGTAAGTAGAATGCTCCTTCTTCTTATTCATACCTCTAGTTACTATCTCATTGTCTCAAACCCCTAAATTCAACATTATTCTCCCACCACCATCATGACCATGGCCAAAACTCACCACCACCAAAACCGTCACCTCTGGCACGGTCACCAACACCACTTCTACAGTCACTACCACTACCATTACCACAGTTACTACCACCACTACCCTCACGACCATGACTATCACCGCCACTGCCAACACCATGGTCACTACCACAACCACCACCACGCCCACCATCATTTCCACCGCCACCATCACGACGACCACTAACACTATAACTACCACCACCAACACGTCCCATGCACCACCACCTACCACCACCACTGTCACAATGTCCACCACCACCATCAAGTCCCCACCATAACCACCACCACCACCACCACCACCATGACCATTACTACCACAAGAACTACCACCACCACTACAACCACCACTAACTACAAGAATGTCACTATTTAGCTTCCAAAAATGGCATTGACTGTTGTGAGGACGCAAAAGGCGTCGGCTAAACCAACGCACAACCCACTCTACGGATATTAATCAAAGGAAAATGATGAATCAACAGTGGCATCAGATGGCCGACTTATAAGGCCTCAATTGTAGCGACGGATGGCCCAATTTTGCATTAAATTTCACGTTTCCCCCTCTCCCAATTTCACTATTGCCTCCCATTTGCTTTGTGAGTTTCACCTTGTAGTGAATGTTTAACCCCATTTAGGTTTACCCCATTTCATTTTCTCCCTTTTTGCCACGAGTGCAAGTTCGTTGTCCCCCTTTTTGCCACAAGCAGGAGAGAAACGTTTTCCTTTACAACAAGCTTCCTTGAGCAAGTGAGCTTTAATGGCGATGAGCAAGTAAGCAACGAAATGCACAAGCTTGCCCCTTTCTTTACGACGAACTTTAATCGCAAAAGTGAGCCACATTTTCGCCCCCTTTCTTTGCCTGCAAACAACCCTTGTGAATAACGCTTACGAGGTGATTGAAGCCGATTGAGAAGCTTGCGAAGTGAAAGGGTTCACGGTTTCATTTTGTGAAGAGGTAAGTGATTAAAGGCCCTACACTATGTATTAAACGTGATAAATGCGTTATGTAAGATCCAAGAAAATTAAATAAATAAAGAAATATTTATTTAATATAAATGCAATTAAAGGAATCTTTAAAGTAATTAATACAGAAAATTATGATAAGAAATAATATTAGCTCAAGTGGTTGAGAGTATTTGAATGTGTCAAGAGGACTTGGGTTTGAGTCCTATCTTTATTTCATTAGAGTACTTATTTACTTGTTTTATTATTTTAATAATAATCTTGATCATGGGGCGTGATAATATAATCCTAGATGTATAAGAATTATCACAAAACATGAATTGGTTAAATGGTTGTGCATTGGCTTAGTAATTGCATGGTTATGTGTTTGAACCTTGACTTATGCAAAGTAGGTTTCTTTTTGCCCAAATCCTTTTTGGCATGAATGGAAAGAGTCAGAAACCCTAATCGTCTTGAAGAGTAGATGGAAGGGTTGGAAAACCATATGGTAATGGCTCTTGAATGGCAATTAAACTCATTCTAATTAATTTTCGTTTTCCTTGCCATTAAGCTTAGTTAAAACGAAGTTAAAAACCAATTGGGAGAAGAGAAGGGGTTTTTGAGATTACCAATTCGTGTGGGGTGCTGAGGAGTGTCCTGGGAGCATCAAAACGTGGGTAAAGAGAGCCTATGGGAGTTTTTCTACAAAGGATTAAGAGAGGATCAAAGTGGAGGCAATTCCTTTGGTGCAAGAAAGAATCCTCAAAGCACATTGGAGCAAGGAATACAAGTAAAGGGAGCTGCACTTATGTGTATTTCATAAAGTATATGTTTTTGTGGTGCTTTGCATGTATGATAACTTTTTTCACTCTCGTGTGCGCAATAAAATTGGGTTTCTAGGTTTCTACCCAAAAATCACCTGATAGTGTTCTTGAGCCACCAAGGGACGCAAGCTACTTTTAACTAGTTTCTAGGTTTTCCCCAGACACTGTCTAGCGACATTGGAGGTCCGCCAGGCGACACGAGCAACATTGATAGTTTTGCAATTATGGTTGATTTATATGACATGTTTTGAGGTTTGAGGAGTTATATAATCGCTTTATACGTGTGCTTTATAAATATCATGAATAAATCACGTATTTGGATGCATAAATTCATTATTTAACTTACATCCTTCTTATCAGAAGCTTTCACATCACTCACAGATGCTTTCTGTCTACTCCCTAATGGTTTTACTTTACTCACTTCCTTTTTAACATTTTTTGCTGAAGAGTTTCTTTTTTGTTTACTTGCCATTTGCCTTTGAACAAAAACCAAACCAATAACAAATTCACCTTGTAGCCAAACACATTTATATTGAACACCCATAACTAAAACATGTAACCTCATTTCCTTCATCGAAACACAAATGTGGAAGATCAAATTCAAGTCAACCCTAAACGAAAAAAATTTACTTTCCCCACAAAAATCAAAGTACAACACACCCATCAAGAAAACGAAAAATCAACACTAAAACTCAGTTTTGAATATATTACTTACCTTCCAACAACTTTCCGATCAACCAAAGCAAATGCCGCTCTTGCATTATCCACACCACTAACTACAGTAGTGGAAAAATGTCTCCTTTCCATGAAAATTAAGAAGAACCACTTCCCACCAACACTTTCCACCATTGCACAAACCCAAAGCTTACCCACCAACGACATCGTCACCAACAACGACAACGAACGGGGAATGAATGAAGAAAATGGGATTCATTTCAAGACAAAGTAATGAGCTTTAGGAAAAGATTAAACTTATAAACTTTAGCTTGAGGGAAAGACGAAACACTCCATGTCTGTTTTTCCTCTTAATAACTTTTGCAACACTCTCTACTTCTCTCACGAACACAAAAAAAACTTTTCTCTCGTGCGTTCATTTAAAAACATTGTCAATGGGGAAATGAAAGAGAATAAAATAAAATTAGAAAAAAAGTCTCTCACGTCAGTCGGACAGTGAGAGAAGTTATAAGATTTGGGTAGATATTTTCATATTAACAAACACCGATCTAACGCGCGTGCAACAGTTCCGTTTGGTAACAAAAATTTGCGGGAAAACGTTGCCTATTTTCATCGTTTTCTCCTTAATGTTTATTCCTCACTTTCTTTTAAATTTAATGCGCTTTAAGATTAGAACTTCTAGATTGCCTTGGTAGTTTAGGTATCTGTCCACAAATCTTCGAACAACAGGAGATGATTACCAAATAGGTTTTCGTTTTGAGAAATTGCAAAAACCTATCTCGATTCCGTGAGCAGAAGGTGCTGGTGGAGGCGGTGGAGTCGCTGGATCTTGTAGATGTGCTGCGTTCGACCCTACGTTACAGTGTGTCGGCATTTGCAGCGGTGACAGTAGAGGACGTGGTGGCGGATTTGGCAGAGCTCAAATGGCAGAAGTGCTACAAAACCTCCGTCGAGAGAATCAGTTTTTTCGAAGGCAAGAGCATGTTGCCTGCTTCCTCCGATGAGAGCTTCCCAGTCTCAAGCCAGTCAAAGAGGATGAACGAAATCCGTGACCTAATCCCTGAAGCTTCCCGGAGAAGCCTGAAACCGATAAAAATGGTGCCGAAGCGTAAGAGGAGTAAGGTTCCCGCTCTCGACTCTGTTGCCTCAATTGTAGATTCCGCTTCACTCGCTTCCTGTTGAGTCAATGAATGAAATTGGTCTATATACGAGTAAAACGTTAGATAGGAGAATGGATACGACACTAGATATGAATGAGTTCCGATGTCAGGATATTCTACACGTGTCTCACCAAAATGACAAGTGTTTTCCCTTTGAACTATTAGTCTCCCACTGCCATTTTATTTGCTTTATATCTTCCATATTCTATATTAAGGCTTGGACAATTTGCAGATTACACACTATTAATATGGGAGGCTCAAATTTAGAACATAATGACTATAAAAAGCATTATAAGATGTTTGGAATTGGTGTCTGGCCTTAAGGTGAACTTTCACAGTAGTAAAATAGGGGTGACAGACACATCAATCATTGAAACCTCTTCTTCGATTCCTATTTGCATCATTATGCATTCACCATTTACATACCTTGGAATAAATGTGAAAGGCAATCTGGGGAAATTTAAGTTCTGGTAGCCAGTTTTGAACAAATTTAAGAATATATTAGCAAGAAGGAAAGGAGGATACTTTACTTTTACTTTTATAGGAAGAGTGTGTTTATTAAAATCTATTCTTACAGCACTACCACTTTTTTTACTTGTCACTCTTTAAATTACCAACTAAGGTAGGAGCTGAAATTAGGAAAATGTAAAGTACATTTTTGTAGGGATGGGAGGAGGAAACTAGAAAGATAGCATGTGTTAAATGAGAGGATGTTTGTGAATGCTTTGAGTGGGAAAGGGTACAAATTAATATATTGATTCAAGAATTAGAAGGAAAAACTTTAAAGAAAGAAAAAAAAAGATACGTGGATATGGAATGACACTGAAACGGTAATATACACAGTAAAGTCGACCTATAACAAATTATAAAACTGCAGGGGAGGGGAGGATTCTGACATGTTTAAGGAGTTTTGGAAAATAAAAACACTTCCTACGGAGAAGGCTTGTTGGTTCTCGTTTTTGTTTTCAGGACAAAGAAGAATACATAAAAAAAACTTAAAAGAAATTTATTCATATGCTATCAAAGGAGGGGTCAAACAAAAATTGGAAATGTCAACGATCTTAGCATACCCATATCGAGGCTTAACTTCGTCACCGAGCCCAACATATTCAATGGTTCACTAACAAAAGTGCCGAAACACTAGGCAAATAAACTTAACCAAAAATTTTGGGGGAAATTTTGCAGTTGCAGTAAGAACAATTTGTGCAAATCTGAATATCATGTTGGTGTAGTATCCTTGCTGTTGCAGTCACAGAACAACATCGACTATATTATTTAGTAATTTGTCAAATTTTGTCAAAAAAAGCTTTCTTAATGTATCATTTTCCTGATTTAAATTAGTTGGATTTATCAATACTTCTTCACACTATTTTGAAGGGAGATTATGATGTATCATGGTGAGAACCTTGGACATGTACGCTTAGATGCAAGATGCAAAATTATTAGTCGCAATCATCCTTTTTGTATAAATTACACTATTGCATACGGGGTTGAAATACCCAAGTACTTCGTTGTTTATATATTTTTTCTCTGATGATAAAAAGAATAAAATCAAACTTTGACCCTAAAATTCATTTAGAACAGAAAAGCTTTAAAGTTAAGATTTGTGATTGAGGCATACCATGGATACTTTTTGACAAGTGTACCATTTTGATTCCTTTGAAACAATGTCCCTTCTTCAAATTCATTATTAACAAAAATGGAGAAAGTTGCTTCATTCTTGTGATTATGGTCGAAACAACATGTATTAATACAAGACTTGTAGATGTAGGTCTCAATGCAATAGATGAATTTGCATATGATTGTGTATTCCTTGCATTGTGACATTCTTGTTATTAGTAGTTTCCGAATTCTGATTATTATTACTTAATTAGTAGACATTATGATTATGTAAACAAACTTAAACTTACATCTAAAACTAGAAATAAGTGATAAACATAAATGCAAACATACAAGTATATTAACATAATCATACAAACGTACACATTATTATATAATTACAGTTCCACCACATATATTTTTTAATTTGTATTTGGCCGAAATTAATTTGTAATATTTTAATTCAACCAAAACAAATACAATTTTTAGATTCTTTATATTTAGACCAACAATCATAATGTGTTCAATTTAGATGATAATATAAACTAATAAATTTAAACGAGACAATTAATTTCATTGAGCAATTCATCAGTGGAAGGATTAAATTTAACGTTTCATAATCGTTACAATATCACTCTAGATAATGAAAGTTAAAGATCACGTTATCAATTCTATAAATTTTGAAGTATATAGATTTTCAATTACACCTTTTTAAACAAAAAACAAATCAAGTTTTAATTTTATAGATTCAATTACACTTTTACCAAAAAAAAAAATCAAGACAACTTGAAAAGATAACAAATTAAAATAAGTTTAAATTAACATGGAAGTAAACATTTGAAAAAAGTAAATTGAAAGTAGTAAAAATGACTCTAACCTAAGTGGCACTACTGTAGCAACTCCTATTAACGACGATTATTGGAAGCCTATGAAGACGGCTCAAAAACCGTCGTTGATAAGACTGTCATTAAAAGTAACTGGTAATAATGACAGTCTAAAAACATCGTCGTCATTGTGACATTATTCCATGACGCTTCAAAAGCCGTCGTGGAAATGGCTTTTTCTTTGAAGCAGGATGAGATCTCCCTGCCAATAACAACAACGGTCTTGGTATTAGTCGTCGTGGAAGTTTCAAAATTAACAGCGGTATTGGTAAGAACTATCATTAATTTCGTTTTTTTAAGGCAGACTTGTTTTATTTCTTAACACCAACCTGGAAGTCAAAAAAACATTCAACACAATTGCAATACAAACAAACAATGCCAACACAGTTCAAACTCAGACAATTTTAACAAAGTTACAAATAACTTATCATATGATAAAATAAGTCTAAACTTCTAAGTCTCCCTAAACCTAACTTTCACTAACTCTAGATAAAAATAATTTCGACCAGGTTTATTGAACATAAGTTATTGCTCCTAAATCCATCGGACTTGGGTCATTGAATTTCTGTAAAAGTGTAGGAGAATTACTAGCAATACATATATAAATTAGTTCAAGTTAAAATTGGTACATGAAATAGCTTAGTATATTACGTCATCCCAACCATTTTCATAATTGCCTTGCATAATGGCTGCCATCCATTGTATCACATAATAGCCACACTTAAAACTCCTAGTTTGTTTATTACACTACACTTATAGTAATTGTAGTTAATTATAAATACACATGACAATACTAAAGTAAATGAATGACATATAACGTATAAGTACCCGAAGGGAAATCCAAGTGACCTTTTTAGTATTGGCAGTTGATCTACCACTCAATATACTTTGTCCATTAAAAGCACTAAAATTAAAATTATCAAAGTTAGAAAACATAACATTATATATATTTAAGATTAAAGTGTAAATGACGGCATTTATTGAAAAAGACTTACGTATCAATTATGCTCTTCATATAGGGGGAGGAGGTCTATGACAAGAGCAAAACCATAAAGCAGTACGCTCTAGCACTGATACAACAAGCAGTTGCCAATGACAACTGCAATGAAAATTAATTTAAATACATCAAAAATTATTATTACAAAATTTAGACCTTATGAAATTAAAGATAAGGATATAGTTACCTATCTATATATGGAGCAATAAAAATCTTTTTATTTCGTTGCATTATGGAATTTTTGATGTAGTTTTTGTTCCAGGGTTTTTGTTACCCATTAGAGTCATGAAATGAGGGTCTAAAAACCCATATATGTCATCCTTTCCCGCTTCCACACTCAAACCATGCAAGTACCTAATTTGACAATGAAAACACACAATTAATATCTAAGAAGGAAATGATTAAAAAATGATTTATAAATGATTCACTTATATCATCCATAATTGCACAATAGACACATTTAAGTCCTCCGTCCTTGATATATATATCCATTAAATCATTTTTATATATGTACAACGATAACTCACTTTCTTTGCCAAAAACAGTGGCATTCCAAGGAATCGAAATTGCATTTGTAGTCATGCTTGTAGTATATTCCACTAATGCCGCTATTGGATCCTCATAATTTTTTGACACATGCAACTCTGGTTCATCTTGCTACAAACAAAAACAAGCATACTATTAGTTAGGATAATATATATAGTACATATGGAAAAATATTACTACATATACAAACCAATTCAATGTGTGGTGTCATCCCTACGAGATGTTTTGGCCAAGCGATGAAAGTTCCAACTGCTTGTGATACAATACCAACCTCTGATGTCGGTATAGGAACTGCAGCATCACCATAACATATCGTCTCCACCATAACCTTTAATAAGTGAGAGGGTAGACATTGACCATGTAATATGGTTGAACCTTCAAAGCACTTCCCATGGGCCACCAACTAAGGTGGAGATACATAATCTACCAATGTGTACAACTCACATTGGGGACCAAGCCAATGTCACCCCCTATTTCAGCTGTAGTTGAACAACTTCCTTTTGTACTGACTTTGACAACATCGGTAGAAAGGTTAGGTTCTCCCACAGTGGGGAACTTTTGCGAGAGTAGTAAGCTTTCTAGCCGTTTGTCAAATGCATCCATCATCGCTTGTCGCTCTAATCTCATCTCTTGACGCTCTTGCTCGATCTACTCCCGTTCTTGTCTCATCTCCTCTCGTAGTTGCTCTGCTAAGTCAGCTTTCATTTTCTGCAAGGCTTCCTCTGTATTCACATTAAATGATGGATGGGATTGTCGATGCGATGACCCTCCAAAGTAACTTCGAATCCCCACACCGTATCCAGCGGTATGAACACGTTTAGGGTGTTCAGGTTGTCCAAGAGCAATACTAAGAATATCCTCTCGACCATGAGGATTGAAGGCACCCTGGGTTTGTTGTTCAACTAGAGAATCCTACAACAAGGAAACATATATAATTAAAATATTTTCCTTGCAATAATAAGTTTAAAGTTAAAACATAGAAACAAAATTACTCACAACTCGCTCAGCAACCCGCTGTGATTCATCTGAAGTCCATGTTCCTGATTTTTCTAGACGGGCCTGCTTCCATTTCTCATGCCTAGATGGTGGGGATGGAGGTTCAATGGAATCTGCACTACCATCGTCATCACCTGAACCACCACGTGCCTTCAACTTTTCACTAATTATCTTCTTTTCTAGGTTTTGATAGCCACCACGAGAAAACAAGTGTGGAATCTCATTATGTGCTTGTATGTCTTGTGCTCTTTTTCGAACACCCTATAAATATTTTAATGAAATTTATTTAGTATTTAGTAGAATATGGAATAAAATAGATACAAATGATAATATTAACCTCCCATTTTTCACTTTCTCGAATCTGTAAGAATTGTTGCAAGTTTCTTCAACAATGCAAGTATACTTGAGGCAAGGACTTTCTCCTTTTCTTGCACCATAAGCATAGAGTGATGTCAATTTTGATTTACATTGACGCCATTTGATGGCAACCGAAGACAAAATCTTTGACTTCATCGTCCTCACATTAGGGATATCAAAAATCATCTACATATATATGTAAAAAAATATAAATTAGAACATCTAATATTTCATAAAGATTTTAAAATTTACAAAATTAATTACCATAATATCATCCCAAATGATGTTTCTCTCATGCTTAGTGACATGATCCCAAGATGGTGTCAATATAGAAATCTTCTCCTGAGCCACTATACTAAGATAGGTGTGAAATATCTCTGCATTAGACCCAGTTGCCCTACCAGTGTGGACATCGACATCCACCGGTGTCTTCTCACCACTAGCTAACTTCTTAAGGAGGGACTTTAATCTAGTAGTGCCTCTGCCAGATCTCTTTGGCGGGCCTTCATCGGAAGACATTTTCCTGTTTTAAAATGAAAATGACAAACATTAATAACATTACTTATAAATAAAGGCAATAAATTTAATGATAAAAAAATTTACAATAAATTGTACATATATATACATACATATATATATATATATATATATATATATATATATACATATATATATATATATATATATATATATATATATATATATATATATATATATATATATATATATATATAT
>Ga0209589_1010494_pt1 | contig 13473 bp, 6 predicted proteins | sample CowpeawhiteBW_FD_187525 | JGI IMG/M metagenome (GOLD analysis project Ga0209589, IMG submission 187525) | Root nodule microbial communities of legume samples collected from California USA - Cow pea white BW (SPAdes) (version 2) | ecosystem: Host-associated > Plants > Roots > Nodule | place: USA...
TTTTTTTTTTTTTTAAAAAAAAAAAAAAAACTTCCCTTTTGACTTATAATAGTATCCACAAGTGCGTATTTTTTTCAATTGGAATATTTACTGCCACTTTAAACTAAAAATGCATCCATTAAAGTATTTGAAGATAACAAGTGAATTAAATGCTTGAAATAACAATTTGTTAATTAATAACGAAAAATATTGTCAATTTTGAAAATGAAAATTTGTATTTTATAGATAATTTTATTATTTTATCACAAAATTTATAATAAAAGAATTTTAATTAAATTGAGTAATAAAAAATAAAAAATAACAAAATTTCAATATATTTAATTTCTAATAAAGACCATATTTTCAATAAAGATTTATATATATATATATATATATATATATATATATATAAATTCTGAGTTAAAACTAATTGTAAAAATTCTTTTACATAATTTTTGAAAGTTATTATACAAAAGTTTATACACATGAATCATTGAAAAGAATAAAGAAAACCCTGTAGGCTCCATCTTCAAAATACTATCGACCGTTAAGGAGAGGGGCGCGTGAGTGACATGACAGTGGTAACATCATGAACAGTAAAAAACCATTCCTGTCACTATCATCTGCTCTCACTGCTAACGTTAACCTTTTTATGTTAATATTTTATATTGTTTGTTGTCCAAAAGTGTGTGCATGTAAGAGACAAAGCCACTCCATTCTCTATGCAACGGGCTTCTCCGAAAGTACATAATCGCTTTTTGTGTGCGAAAGAACAGGGCAAAAAGAAAATTCCAAATAAAAAGGTTACCTAGATATACGTATACGTGTACGGTATATAGTATAAGTCCTTTTCTTTTGATGTTTTCTTACGCCAAAAGCTGTATACTAGTAGTTCTGCACCATACGTATACGCGCGTCTTTCTTGTTCTTCAATCCATTTCTCTTTCTCTTTCTCTTTCTATCTCTCATTTGTGTTTCTCGTTTTTGGTCAGAGTCAACAATAACATAACAACCCCTCCCTACTTTCTCGAGTATTGAATAGAAAACTCTTCCCACAACTCGCATTAAGAAAACCGCCCCAATATTTTATTTTGCATTATTCGTGTCAAAGGTTCAAACTTTCTGCTGCCTCTGCTTCTGCTTCCCCAGGGTAAGAATCTCCTTTCCACTTTATAGCAATTGGTTCTGGCCCTTTTGTGATTGGATCCAAATCCTAGAGCTTTTCTCCGCTGGGTGGCTTGATTCTAGGTTTGGGTGGGGAAATGATGGGAAATTAGGGCTTGGGTCTGGAATTTTTCATCATTTCTAACGAAAAATTGTTCCTTGTTGTGTCCATACGTTGTTAAAGTTTCACTTTGAGCGTGTTTGATCATCTGGGTAGGTGGTTTGTGTGTCATTTCACACCCAGGCAGCTGTAATTGTATAAATCCAATGGCTGTGTTTTCATTGTAAAATTTGTAGAAATTAGGGTTCAGGCTTAGGTGAAAGCCTCGACCTTTGGTTTTTTCATTGCCTTAATCAACATTAGAAATGTCTTCTGCTGGTGTCACCATCCTTAACCCTGTTCCAAGGGAACTGTTACTGTCTTCAAATGGATACCATACTCCACTGCACTTGTCATTGGATCATGAGTTTATTTTCATATTTCTCTCCCATTCTGGATCCTTGACTCCGATGCGAGTCCTTCCATACGATACCATTGAGTCCGTGAAACTCAAAATCCAAAAGGCTGAGGGGCTTCCTTCATTGACAAACAAACAAAAGTTGGTTTGTGATGGACGAGAGCTAGCTCGGAGCAATTCCCTGCTGAAGGACTATGGGGTTACTGAAGGAAATGTTTTGCATTTGGTGATTAGGCTGTCGGATCTCCAGACAATCAGTGTGAGAACCTCTTCTGGAAAAGACTTTACCTTTCAGGTGGAGAGATGCAGAGATGTTGGGTATGTTAAGCAGCAGATTGCAAAAAAGGAGAAGCGCTTTGCTGATCCTGAACATCAGGAGGTTGTGTGTAACGGGGAGCTGCTTGAAGATCAGAGGGTTATTGATGATATCTGTAGTAAATATAATGATGCAGTGATTCATCTTTTTGTTAGAGTGAAATATGCAGAAGTTAGGACAGGACAAGATGAGTTGTCGGTCAATGTGAAGGAGTTGAATGGTACAGAAGATTACGATGTTAGTGAAAATAATTGTAGGAGAGAACGTGATGTTAGTAAAGAAGAGGAGGGAAGGGAGGATGCAGCCATCGAGCCAAGTGTGCCGAGGAAGGCTCTTGATAGAGATCTTTTGGAGCCTGTCATTGTTAATAAGAAAATTGAATTGGCTTCAGAGGTTTGGAATATGATAAACATGACATACGAAGGACTAAACAGTGGAAATTATCCAATCAGATCTGCAGAGGGTACAGGGGGAGCTTACTTTATGCTTGATTCAACCGGGCAAAACTATGTATCTGTTTTCAAGCCCATTGATGAAGAGCCAATGGCTGTGAATAACCCTAGAGGTTTACCTTTCTCAGCAGATGGTGAAGGCTTAAAGAAAGGTACTAGAGTTGGTCAGGGAGCGTTCAGGGAAGTTGCAGCTTATATTTTGGACCATCCAATGAGTGGTCATCGATCATTATTTGGTGACCAGAAGGGCTTTGCTGGGGTTCCTCCAACTGTTATGGTTAAGTGCTTGCATGAAGGATTTAACCATCCTGGGGAATTGACTACTAAGCTTGGCTCCTTGCAAATGTTCATGGAGAACAATGGAAGCTGCGAGGATATGGGTCCTGGGGCTTTTCCAGTGAAGGAAGTGCATAAAATTACTGTTCTGGACATGAGGCTCGCAAATGCAGATAGACATGCTGGCAATATTTTGATCGGCAAAGAGGAGGAAAATGGCCAGGCTGTGTTGATTCCAATTGATCATGGATACTGCTTGCCCACTAGTGTAAGCACCTTATTTTTATTGTTCAGTTCAGTTGTTTTGTTTTCTCAATTGTTCTCTCTTAATGCATCTTATGGTGCTTTATAGTGCTCTTGGTGTGAAATGCTTAAACTTGGGTTTTCTCCTGCTTGGTTTCTGGTGGTAAATGATTTGTTTACAGATTGCAGAACTCTTATGGTGCTTTATTTGGCTGGGGTTATTTTTAGAGTACATTGTTTTTGTTTCTTTTCTTTTTTAATGAACTGTGCTGCTCTATATTTTTTTCCTAGCATGTCAGAAGGATATGCCTTTTCAGGTGCTATTCTTCTCAACTACTATGTTCATTTCATAAAAAGTTGTTATTTTGAGAAGTGGGAAACATTATTCTCTTGGTGCAATCACAACCTGTTTTGAAAGAAGCCTGATTCATGTAGCTGACCTCTCCCAAGGCTGTGATGTTACAAGTTTTGAAAAATGTTATATTATATTCTCTTCTTTTTTTCTTGTTAGTGATATTTTGTGGAGTACAGATTCTCTTCCTGATTTTTTGGTGTTGTCCTCTACTAAACATTAAAGTTCTTTATAATATATTTTGTCCATTTCGAATGCACAACAGAAGAACGATACTGGAAAATCCGGTAGAGAATTCAAATTCTATTTTGTGCTGATTCTCCCTTGAATCTTTGTCTATACTTCAAGCCAGTTACTTGATATGTTTTTGGCATTCCAACAGTTTGAAGATTGTACCTTTGAATGGCTTTATTGGCCCCAAGCACGCCAACCATACTCCCCTGAGATCATTGATTATATAAGGTCACTGAATGCCGATGAAGACATTGCCCTTTTGAAGTTTCATGGATGGAATCTGCCAGTAGAATGTGCACGCACCCTTCAAATCTCAACCATGCTTCTGAAGAAAGGAGTGGAGAGAGGAATGACCCCTTTTGGCATTGGAAGCCTTATGTGCAGGGAATCCTTGAACAAGGAGTCTGTGATTGAGGGAATTGTAAAGGCAGCTCTGGATTCTGTTCTTCCTGGCACGAGTGAAGAAACATTTCTGGATGCTGTATCTGAAATCATGGACCAGCACCTTGATGAGATTCTGTCATAGAAGTTGGTATATAAGTAATGTCTTGTATAATTGTTTTTTAGTACATATCTATAGCTCAAATGGTTGTTTTTACATTATTTCAAGTATGACTTCCTAGGTCTTGACTTCTAGTATTTCCCGGCATTTCACAAATTCTTTCATTGAAATTTACCTCTTCACTTCTATAAATCCTTTTCCTTTTTTTTGACTTTATAGTTTCACCTTGCTTCTGATTGGATAGAGTTTTATAATTTATAGAAAACTTAAGTATATTGAAGTTTTCATTTCAAATTATTTAATTTTTAAAATGTTTTATTTTGATAATTTTATTACAATTTATTAGTTTTTTTTTTCTTGTTTGAATAAAGTATTTCAATTACCATTAAATACAAAAATTATCACTTCAATCTTAGATACATCTACAAAACAAATAATGATTACAAACTTCTATAAAGAAAAATATTTTGTGAGACATCTACCAAAAAGCTTTACCAATATTAGTTGAAAAAACTTTGACAAATATTAATCAAGAAATACTTTTAATACATAGTGGATAAATAATCCTAATTATGTAATTAGAAAATAATTTGCATAAATAGTAAATATAAAAGTTGAGTGAGATAAATCAAAAAGTAGTTTCCATATCATAAAAAATCTCAGTTGATATTAGCTGAAGAATAGTTTTATCTATGTAAGTCAAGCAAAATATTAGTTGAGAAACAATACTGATTTACATTTTTATTGAAAATCAATTATACCAATATCAACTAAAAATAATATTAGTTGATGTTAGTGTGGAATTCAAAGAGAAGAAATCATATGAACCTAGTGATATTATTACAATTTTCTTAATAATGCCAATTTTGCATACAAATGTGGTGATTCATATTATATAATAATTTTTTGAAACTGAGAGGTGTTAAAGTACATCTCTGGATCAAAGATATGAAATCATTTTCCACCCTTTTCATCATTGAAATGCAAAACTCTCTTAAAGCATATTGCAAACATTTGCTCGAACAAATTTTTCAACAAAAACTTTCAAGAGAAAAGTTAAAAAAATTCATGAGTTAAAATTAATTTATGAATAAATTGAAAAGGAATTTAAAAATTCAGGGTAAAGAACTTTTCAAAATTAATTTAGAAAACATTTTTTTGTGAACGATTGTTTAATGAGTTTAAATTCTCTATTAATTTTTTTAGTACTATCCTTTACTAGACATTAAAAATACATTATATTAATATTTTAAATATTTTTTAATATATTTTAAAACATTAAAATTAGTGATAATCAGTATATTATAATCAGTATATTATAAAAACATACTAAAAAACAACACACAAAATTAGCAGAGAATCTAAATTCATGTTTTATAGGTATTGAAATGGAGGATAACCGTTGATATGATAGTAAGGTTGAACTTGGAATCGTGGCAGTGACAATGCAACAGATTAAAATCTCAGAAAATTGCCTCCTCCTTTGACTTTCTCTTTCAGCAAAGATGAGATTTTGGAGAAACCAATTCTTCAAAGTTTTTAAACTGTCTTTAAAACTTACAATGTATAGTTTTTAATTAAAATTGTGTGGTAAACAAGTAATCTTGAAATAGTGAATATCAATTAAGATGTTCAAGTAAAATTTGTCCAAAAACTTGTAATATTTTTTCATTTAATTTTAATTAATTAGGACTTAAAGCTGTATGCACAAACTACATTCAGTCTAGCTTTCAAATCAGAAATACAAAACTGCACCAAATGAGAAGAGACACGAGCATCAATGCCATTTTAAAAATAAAATATTAATTACAATTAGAAAAATATAAATAGGCTTTTGACAGAAAACATAGTTGGCAAAGTTGACAGAGTTATTCAACTTTGACGAAATCATTTCACGTTAATCAGCATTTCTGCTTTTAAAAAGGATCCGCAGCCACCACCTGAACATTGAGGAAGTTTTATTATAAACAATGAATAGTAAATGCATGAAAAAAAATGTAAAAGACATTTATAAGTCCATGCTATCCAAACCCAAGATACATATATGAAGAGTTTATCGACATTAAATGGTGAACAGAGTAACAAATTTTCTTCTACACTTGCATGCCTAGAAAACTATGTAGTAAAAAAGGTTTTCACTTTCAATACCAAAATAAATCAAAATTCCCACTTCTTACTTTTTCTACACATGGAGCTCTAAGTTGGTAACTATATGTTACTCAATATATACAAATCAACTGTGATATATGCTTAGGGTAAACAAAACACAAAAACTAGAATTTTGAAGTAGGATACCACATCTTACTGATGATGTGTTCTCTCCATCCCCTCGTGAGAAGGAAAATCTGGTCAAAAGTATTGTTCTCGAAGCAAGAAAAATCCCTTATTGTGTGAAAGGTTTTTCTGTGTTCGTGTTCAATGTTTAGGTGGAGGACTCTTCACTGTCTTCAACTGGTCAAATTGCTGAAAGTTTCAGAGCCATCACCCCTTTCTGGATTTCTTCAACTTCTTCTTTAACCTTTAAGATACAAATGAGATCAATAAATATATTATACACAATCATGAAATTTTTTATCATGGATTTGGTATAATCTTCTCATATTTTGTATTCTTTTATTTTCTTTTTTCTTTTTAATAAATTTTCATGTGATGAACTTTGAGATGTCAGCATAGCTGAGATGTCAAAATTCATAGTGATACATACCATAATCTTATTTGAAACTTTTATGTTATGTATTTCACACCACTGCAGAACTGTGAAACTACAAAGCAAATATAGTTACCTCTTGATGGAGCGATCATTAAAACCAAAAACTCCTTTCATTAATGTGTTAATGTCCACAGACCGCTCTTTCATCATCATATCATGATACATTTTGCTGCCAATCTCTGTAATCAGTTCATCCACTTCTTCGAGTGGTTGGTCTATATTGAGCTGAAGTTCACCTTTCTTGATGACGGTAACACCAAACCCATTTGCTTTAGCCTCTCGAAAAGCATCCTATGAAATGCAATACAAGTTCAGATAACATCAAAATATTTTACACCCTAAAGACAACATCAACAAAGCCTTGTTCTACTAGGTGAGATCTGCAATATGGATCATACGACATCATTGAGTTTTGTTAAAAACCAAAGCTTTCCTCCTAGCAGAAACCTCCATGGCATTCCACATTTGGTGCCTCCATTTAACAATAAAGATAACATTGGTGAGAGCACACAAATACCTTAGGAGGTCGTGCAACAACGAAGGCATGACCATTTCCCAGCATTTCCATGTGAGCCTGAATTATGTAACAAAGGTTTTTGCAGTCATTAGGATCTTGGAAAGCAATCACATGATGTGGCTTAGGTTCTAATTCAAGATCTCCTGCCATCTCCAACGAATACAGTCCTACTTTCTGCTCTCCCTCCTCAACTGTGTACAATTCGATACACTAACAGAAAATAATCAAATAAATTCAGCATCAATGGATAGAAAAACAGAGAAAATACACCACTGATTCTGTGATTTCATGTGTGCTGGTGAACAAGATGTATACACGTACCAATATGTGTGGAAGATCTAACCACCATAAGTAATCTTCCTCGTCATCGTCTGCATATTCACGATATTTGCTAACCACTGCTTGCGGGCCAAACAACTCCATCTCTCTTTTAACCTTGTTGAGTTTCTTTTCCATGAAACTCTTATTCCTATCGGGGAGTTTGTCCATTAGTTCAGCTGCTTCCTTTATTTCTTTTTCAGTGATCCAGCGATCCAAATCCTTCCCCATATCCTTCATTATGGACTTTACTTCTGGATCTGTCTCATCATTGTAAGAGTCTATAAATCCTTGGGACCATTTCTTCGTGTGCTGCCAATATTCCTTCCCTGATTTTTTGCCAGCTTTAACAGAACCATCACTTCCCTCAATAATAGTCTTTGGATTTTTCAACTTCTTGGTCGGCGCTGCAGGGCCATCAAACTTGTCTTCTGAAGAGGAATCCGAAGATGTTATAGCAAAGCCACCCTCATCCTTCTTCACTGAATTCATGTTTCTGGTGGAACCTGTCTTTCTTTCATCAAGGAATTCATTAAGAAACTCGGGAATTTTCTCTACAGCAGGCCCTTTCCAGCGTGGTATGATTTTCTCCGGTGGGTCATATATGCTAATGCCACCTAGAGGAGTTAAAGACAACTATTAGAATAGTGTTTAAATTTATTCAGAAGAAAATGCTAGTAAATATATTTGGGGAATTTCCAGGAGCATATTAATCCAAAAATGAAGTAGCTAAAATCATTCCAAGAAATGAAAAAGTTGATCAAATTATCTATATCATATAATTTCAGAAACAGGTAAATTACCTGCTCCGTAATCAAGATTTTCAATATTTGAATGGAGCCATTCATGTACGTGAGAAAGTTTCATATTTTCTTTCTCCACTTTTTTTTCAAGACCTCTGAAAAATGTGTCCTTATCTTCATCACTCATCAAATAAAATGGATCCCTTCCAGACAGCTCATTCTCGCGGACTCGAAAGACTATATCTCTAAGATGATCATCTTGCATCCAGTCAAGTTCTCCACCATCTCCAACACCTCTAAGTGATTCCATCTCAGTGGGTATATCTAGAGGTTGATCGACTCCCTCTTTTGCAGCCATGTAGTTATTTCTAAATCCTGCTCTAATTTGCTTCACTATGGGCTCAACTTCATGGAAGTTTTTCTCAAGCCAGTTTTCAGTCTTTTCAGACACCTTTGTCTCTGTACTAATGTCATTAACTTCATCATCTAAAGTGGTACCTGAATTAAGATGGTTTCTTATTTCAGGTTCAACACCAGAAACTTTGAGGTAGTCATCCTCTGTTGTGCCTAATTCCTTATTCTTCTGATCAGAAACTTCAATAGGATTTGTGGCAGGCTTAGAATCTGATAATCCATTTAAAGTACCATTCTCTGGCATTAAAGGTAGCCTTGTCTCTGTACTGATGCTGTTGGTTTTATGGTCTAAAGTGGTGTCATCCTTCATTGGGCTAAATTCCTTATTCTTTGGATTAGAATCTTCAATAGGTTTTGTGGAAGGCTTAGAATCTGATAATCCATTTAAACCATCACTAATGATTTGCTCAACTTCGAGAAGGCTTTTCTCTGGCCAGTTTTCTGGTTTCCCATTTGTTGTACTAGTGCCATTAACTCCACTTTCAAAAGTGGTCACAGACTTTTGATGGTTTCCTGCGCCAGGTTCAACCCCAGAATCTTTGTAGTCATTCTTTATTGGGATTTCCTTATCGTTCAGAGCAGAATCCTCATGATCATTTATTACAGGCTTAGAATCCAATCTTCCATTCAATGTGTCACATCTTGATTCAGTTGTGTTCCTCTTCAAGTTCTGGCTCTTCTGGTCCGTAAAATCATTAACGCTTGAAGACTTAGAATCCAATGTTCCATGATCATTTATTACAGGCTTAGAATCCAATGTTCCATTCAATGTGTCACTTCTTGATCCAGTTGTGTTCATCTTCAAGTTCTGGCTCTTCTGATCCGTAAAATCAATGACACTTGAAGACTTAGAATCCAATGTTCCATGATCATTTATAACAGGCTTAGAATTCAATGTTCCATTCGATGTGTCACTTCTTGATCCAGTTGTGTTCATCTTCAAGTTCTGGCTTTTCTGGTCCTTAAAATCAATAACACTTGAAGACTTCAAATCAGTAATAGTTTCTTTCACGGAATCTAGTTTAGATACGGCGCCAGCACTGGGATTCTGTTTGTCATGTTTTGACGAAAGATAATCCCTGGCTTCCTTAACAGACCGTATGATCCTGCGTTTCTTCTTCACAGAATTTTCATTTGTCATAGATGAGCCATTAATACGAGTACCTAAGGGATTGTCATTTTCTTTATCCTTCAGGTGCACATTATTTTCAGAAAATTCTATTTCTTGTTTCTTGGTTTCCTTATCACCAGAAACTATGACATCCGAAGCATGTACACTATCTTCATCTGCAGGAACTACCTCATGCAGGACTGAATTATCAATGTTCTCTGGGACATCAATAGAAGTTGATTGCAGAATGGCATTACTATCTGCCGTTTCCCTCATAACTTCAATTTGATTATCACTTAAGTTGTCATCTTGTTCGCTCTTCCTTTTTATGAATTCATTATCATCAGATGATTTCCCAATCACCGAGTCGTCCATTTCCAAATCCTTGTTAACTACAACATTGTCTCTTCCCTCAATTTTCCGTGCCTGCCTAGCCATTTCTTTTATTTCTTGAACTTTATAATCCATCTCCATGGATATAGTTTTTTTTATTTTATCAGACGAATCACCTACTACCAGTTTATCAGAAGATCCCTTAGCTTTCAAAATATTATTCCTTAGTTGTTCCTTATCTAACTTAGGCCTTTTTATGTCCACCACCGGTGTCTCCGAAGGTTCAACAATAACTTCAACAGCACCCTTCATCAACTTTTCTTTCTCCTTTCTCGCCTTCACCTTCCTCCTCATCATTTCCTTCTCCAGTGCTGTATACTCCACCTCCTTATCTCCTTCTCCAAAAGCAAATAACTTCTTCACCACCCACATAACAACCAACACATATAACACAAACCTCCCAACCCTGGAAAGCCTAGGAAGCAATTGAGGCTTCGCAACAAAACCTTGGACAGCCTTAACAAAACCACCCCCCTCCTTACCATGAACCACAAACTTAGCCACAGAACTATTCCTTGCAATCACATTGTTCCCACTCTCCATCTCCCTTGCCATGTTCTTAGCATTCAAAATTTTACTTCTTACTTCAGGGAAGTCCCCAATTACATCCCTCCTAACCTTGCTTCTTTTCAAAATCTCTTCTTCATCAACAAACACCCTCTTGACACCTCCAAGGGAATCTTCATAAACAGTGAACACAGGACCAGACCCTACCCCCCAATACTCAATATCTCTCTTGTACTGGTCAACCCAACTCTCCAACTTATCCCACAAAACAGATTCACCCAAAAGCTTGGACTTTGATTTTTCAGCTTCAACCACACTGTCAACAACGGAATCCCCCTGAACCCCTCCACCACTCTCTTCAACGTCATTACCAGAAACAGAAAGAGGGTCGTTGGGAATCTGATTAGGGATTACCTTGTGATCACGGAGGAGCTTCTTCCTCAGGGAGTTGCGGCGCTTGGTGGGGCGGCCGGAATGCGCCCAAGTTTGAAATTTTACGGCCGTAGAGCGTGACAGGTAGAGTGAGAATGGGGTTCTGCGAAATGGGGATGCGGGTTTGTTATAGTTTGGTGGGAATTTGGGCTTTAGGGTTTTGGGGTGGCAGAAATAAGGGATTGAAAAGTTGGCAGGGTTTGAAATTTTGAGAATGTCCATGGATGAAAAACAAGGTTACAAAGAAATAAGTGACGAGGTCATGGTTTAGTTCAATGAAGCTTTTTTGCTGAACTGTGTATGGAAAGTGAGAAATGAAACCTCAATTTCAGTGAAATCTGTTTAACTGAGATTGCAGATAAACCCCCAAACCCCAAGCAAGACGATAACGCCTTGCACAGACCAAACACGTCGTCGTTTTTGTTGTCTCAGAATGGTCGTGAATAAATTACATATACTTTCAAAAAAATTAAGAATATAAATCAACAAAAGAGATAACTAATAACCTCAAAAATATTAATTTAATCCGATATTTATATCCAGATGAATTTGATTAAGAAAAGGTAATTTTAGTTTTTTTTTTTTAAAACCCAATAAATTTTCTTAAAGTTAATAGTAAATAAATCAAGATATTTTTAAAAATACTAATATCAAACTCATTAATTTTTTTTTCATATAATCTATAATTGAAGTGTTTTTTCTCTCTCCATATTTCATCAATTGTTCTAAAGTTAAATTTTATGTACTTTTAAAAGATAGACCTGTTAAAACTTTTAAAAGACAGTGCAATATAATTGTCATGTTACACACGTAACAGACAAATATAACAATGGAAAAATTCTCAATAGATCATAAAGATTTAATAAAAATTCAACTAAAAATTTTCAAATTTATCATAATTAAGTTTGTAAGTTGTAATTTTAGCTTTGATAAAACAATGTGTCTAAGAAAAATCTTTAACTATTTATTTGCATTCAACCAGGAAAAGAGAAAGTATATAATTTAAAGATGATGGTTTCTTGTGATCATTTATGACATTAAAATACCACAATCAAAATGATTTAGATTTGTATTTAAGGACTTTAATATCATAATTTAACTTTATAAATGATGTTATTTTATACATGAATAAGTTTGTTACAACTTCTTAGATTCACCATAGATTATATATATATATATATATATATATATATATATATATATATATATATATATATATTATATATGAGTGGATGGAGATGATAAGGTATACAGTGTCAAATTGGTATATGCTAAGCCGTAAAGTAGTTCAATTGGAGAACAATCAATAGTCTTTGATAGTATATAGAGGGTTAAAGGTGTTCTAGTTGTACTTCATTTAGCATGGTGTGTCATGTTAAATGGTGTACCTACAAAGGTCAACCTTAGACTTAGAGGAGTTTTATTGAACAATCATAATTGTGCCATTTGTGGGGACAGGAAGAAAGTATATAAGTCATTTGTTTTTTAGCTGTAAAGTTGTCAACAAAGTGTGGAACATGTGCAAGAGATGGATAGGGATTTTGAGTGCACAATATAACTAGGCTCAAGAAAATTTTCAACGGTTTCACTTAATTGAGCTTAGTTACAAAGAGAATATAATCTAGAAAGGGTTGTGGATGGCTATCATGTTAAGTATATGGAAACATAAGAACAATTTAGTGTTAAGGAATGCCAAATTCGATGCAAAAGAAACAGTTAGCACATCTCAATTAATAGTGTGGGCATGGCTGAAACATAAAAGTACAAAGGTAAGTTTCTCCTTTTCGAATTGGTGTATGTGGGACTGATTTTAATACCTATAGTCCATGTTTATTATTTTGTTTGTAAGTGGATTTACATACAAAGGATGAATTGGAAGATGGAGGAAACAAAAGTTGTTCATTGTTACAAAAATGTAATGAGTCACCAAGTGTTATCTCAGTCAAAGTGCAGTAGGAGTTATCCTAATTTGGAAAGCAAGCCACTTTGATGACCGATCCTAATGCATTACGTACATTGGTGTGCAAGTGTAGGAAGCAAAAGTAGTCATATAAGATGGAAAGGTAGACTTAGATAATATCTCAAGGATAAATTGTTACCACCCTCGGTTTAGAATGAGTATTTGCATGTATAAAATCTAGATTGGATGGTTTTATGTGGAGATATTTGAATCGTATATGTTAAGATCCAAATAATGATTTATATGAAGACCTTATGTTAGAGAACTTTGTACATATCTTTTTGTATAAAGATTGAAGTACTTCAAATATTTCAAAATATATATATATATATATATATATATATATATATATATATTTGTGTGTGTGTGTGTGTGTGTGTGTGTGTGTGTGT